>Ga0182024_10000666_pt1 | contig 89013 bp, 79 predicted proteins | sample P32metaG_FD_120480 | JGI IMG/M metagenome (GOLD analysis project Ga0182024, IMG submission 120480) | Permafrost microbial communities from Stordalen Mire, Sweden - P3-2 metaG (Illumina Assembly) | ecosystem: Environmental > Terrestrial > Soil > Wetlands > Permafrost | place: Sweden: Stordalen... | reverse complement strand
GTCAGCGCCAGCTTTATCCGCACATAGGCATTCGCGTGGCTGTCGGCCACATGATGCACCACCTGCCGCACCGTCCACCCGCCTTCACAATAGGGAGTGTCGAGCTGAGCGTCATCCAGATGCGCAACAGCCGCCTTCAATCGCTCCGGCAGCCGGCGCAGAGTTTCGATATGCGGGGAGCGTTCGGCCGCCGTTTCAGCACGAAACTTCCCCACGGGAAACCGCAACCTCTCTAACTCGGTCGTAATCTCGGACATGGGCCAAACAATATCAGATCGTAACTGGCTCTATCTACAGAATCTACGGACGTACATGTGCAGAGACAGCAAAACCCCGAAGCGATAGCTACGGGGCTTGCCTGCGCCACTCCAGTTCGAAACTTGCTCGAACTTACGCGTGGTGGTGATGACTGTGATGGCCGTGATGACGGTGGTGCCTGCCTGCGGCGAAAGCAGGTGCAGCACACACCAACAACAGAAGGGATGCGAGGATGAACTTCTTCATACCATGCAGCGTAGCACGACTGCGACCAGCGAAAATGACCCCAAAGATGCAGGAATCAAGACAACAACGTCAGATAGAGGGTTAGATACACAAATTTCACCGGCGCGTCGCAATCCCGCCCGTTCAAAGCCCCAGATAAATGAACTGAGCCAGGCGCGCAAGACCGGGAATGCGCCGCAGGCGTACACTGGTAAGTACGATGACTGCTGCCCAGGCGTACCCAATATCCCGACAAGCTCATATCCAGCCGGCCAGCCACAAGCGTTACTTCTTCGAAAAATTCGGCATCACCGAAAGCCTGCTGGAGCGCTGCCTCGGCGAAGCTCTCTCTGCCGGTGGCGATTACGCAGACCTTTACTTTGAGTCAGTTACCGCGACCGCCCTCGGCGTAGATGAGCAGATTGTCAAATCCGCCAGCATGGGAACCAGCGCCGGATGCGGCATTCGCGTGCTCTCGGGCGAACGCACCGGCTACGCTTACACCGACAATCTCAGCCCGGAACGCCTCATTCACGCCGCAAAAACAGCTGCGCTTATCGCCTCCGGTCCAGCGAAACAGCCGATCCATGGCTTTCAGGATGCTCCGCTGGCCGACCTCTATCCGGTCCCGCTCGGCGGATTTGACCTCGACCTTGCTGCCAGACTAGATCTCATCCAGCGCGCCGATCGCGCCGCCCGTGCCTTTAGCCCCAACGTGATACAGGTGCGCGCCAGCTACAGCGAAGAACTGCGCCGCATCCTCATCGCCGCGTCGGATGGCGCATTCGCCTCCGATACCCAGCCTCTCTGCCGTCTCAATGTCTTCGTCATCGCGAAAGACGATCACAACACGACCAAAGGTTCCGCGGGATGCGGCGGCCGAGGCGGCCTCGATATCTTCACCGGCTCCAAGAGCCCTGAAAATCTGGCCCGCGAAGCTGCTCGCGGAGCCATCCTGCAACTCGGCGCCGTTCCCGCGCCTGCCGGCGAAATGGAAGTCGTCCTCGGCCCCGGCTGGCCTGGCATCCTGCTGCATGAAGCGGTAGGACACGGTCTCGAAGCCGACTTCAACCGCAAGAAGACCTCAGCCTTTGCCGGACTCATCGGTCAATCTGTCGCCAGTTCCAAGGTATCGGTCGTCGACAACGGCACCATCACCGGACGCCGCGGCTCTCTCAACGTGGACGATGAAGGCTCGCCGACGCAGGAGACCGTCCTTATCGAAAACGGCATCCTCAAGGGATACCTCACCGACAAGCTCTCATCGCGGCTGACCGGGGCAGCCAACACCGGTTCTGGACGCCGCGAAAGCTACCAATGCATCCCCATGCCGCGTATGACCAATACCTACATGCTCGCCGGCGAAGACGAGCCGGAAGACATCATCCGCAGCGTCAAACGCGGCCTTTACGCAGTCAACTTCGGCGGCGGCCAGGTCGACATCACCAACGGCAAATTCGTCTTCTCCGCCTCCGAGGCATACCTCATCGAAGACGGCAAAATTACCGCGCCAGTCAAAGACGCAACCCTGATCGGCAACGGTCCCGAAGCGCTCAAATACGTCTCCATGGTCGGCCATGATCTCAAGCTCGACGAAGGCATCGGCACCTGCGGCAAAGCAGGGCAGAGCGTCCCCGTCGGCGTAGGCATGCCCACCATAAAACTCGACAAGATGACCGTTGGCGGCACTGGACGATAACTCCGCCCCAGATTTCCGCCTTAGATTTCCGCACCTGAACGTCAAAAGCAGGAATGAGGATTGCATTGACCGTAGATCAATTGGAAGATCAGTTGGAACAGCCCGAAGCGCCTGCAGCAAAGATGCCGGTAACTCAAATGGTTGAAGTAGAAGTAAAGCGATGGCACGGCGAAAAAGACAGCCGCGTCTTTGGATGGCAGCGCATGCCCGTGAAAGAAGCGCTCCGCCTGCAGGAGGATGCCTTTCGATGCCCGGAGTGTCTGGGCAGAGTCAGGCTGCGTGCTGCAAACATCGAAAAGGATACGACCGAGCACGCCGAGCACTATAGCAAAAATACCGGCTGCAGCCTTGGCAACTGCTTCTCGGGAGAAAAGCAACTCCATCCAAAGCCGCTGAACTAGGGCGTCCCATTAGCCTCGGGCAAAGTGACCGTCAACGGCTGTGAGCGGCAGTTTGGCGTGAACGAGCTCGCCCCGCCTATCTCAAATATGAGATATTATCTCCAATGCAGTGGCAAGTCGAAATTCTGAATGACACGGTGCGAGCCGAGATAAAGGCGCTACCGGCAGACATCCAGGCACGATTTGTGCGTATTTCCGTCATGATTACGCAATCGGGTCTGGAAAATTTAGGCGAACAGCACGTCAAGCACCTCGAAGGAAAGCTCTGGGAGATGCGGCTGAAGGGACGCGACGGTATCGCCCGCACCCTCTACGTCACCGCATCCGGAAGACGAGTTGTCGTAGTCCGGGCATTTGTGAAGAAGACCCAGAAGACGCCGCGCACAGAAATAGAACTGGCATTGCGGCGAGCAAAGGAGATTCTATGACTATCCCATTTGAAGAGTTCAAGGCTGAGCTGCTTGCCGATCCTCAGGTGAGAGCTGAATATGAAGCTCTAGCCCCGGAATTTGAGATTGCAGTAGAGCTGATTCAGGCGCGCATGCGGGCTGGATTGTCACAGACGGAACTAGCCGCGCGCATGCACACCAGCCAATCCGCGATTGCCAGGCTCGAGAGCGGTCAAACCCTGCCCAGCACGAAGACGCTGCTCCGATTCGCGAAGGCCACAGGCTCGAAGATTCAGGTGCGTTTGTCTGCTGCATGATCGCCACCGGACTCGGGAGATAATGCCAAAGCGGCACGAGAACCTATTCAGGAGTCGACGATAGATTTCGCTGCCTATGCCCCATAGCGTACGGCCAGCGCCTGCGTTGCATCGCCCAGCCTCTGCGTCTCGGCATCTTTCGCCTTCACATCGTTGAGCCATGTTTTGAATTCGTCCTGCCGCTGCACTACGCCGCCCGAGGGATCGCCAGCCAGCCCACGGAAGAATCCCTCCACAAAAGCCTCGCCCTCGGTCGGAACATGCGGGTGCGCACGAACCGCCGACGCCTCTTCCGACCATGCTGAGAGATATCGGCTGTAACTCTCCGCATAATCCCGGGAACAACCGCTGGTATCGATCCTCCGGGCCTCAGAGACATAAGCATTGATCCTATCCGCGAGTGCGTCGAAATCGGCATCGGTACTGGGCTTCATATTCTGAATATCGCTCTTCATCGAGCGATTGAGAGTTTCGTTCTGCTGCTTCACCGAAGTAATTGCAAGCGTCTCCGCCTGCCGCCGCGCCTCCGCTTCAGCCTTTTCCCTTGCAGCAACGCTGGTGCCGACAGCAATCAGCCCAATCACCACCAGAACGATGAGCCCGAAGACCACCCCGCCTGTGATCAGCAACGCAGGCATCACACCAGAGCGACGCCGCGGCGGCGGAGGCGGAACATAATAACCCCTCGGCATCACCGTCACCTGCAAAACCGAAGCTCCGCAGCGCGCACATCTAACAACACCCATTGAATTCGTATAGCCACAAGCCTGACAGTATTGCATCGCAATCCCCCAAACAGCCTTTGTCATGAAAAGCGAGACGCCGCAGCCTCGCTGCTCAACATCACGCAAAACCTCTTAAGCTTGAGAACGAATAGGCCGAGCCGCAGCCGGCAAAGTTATAATCCCTGCCTATGTTCGCTTACGACGCTGAACTCGCAGCCTGTCTCGCCAAACCGCCCGCGACAATCGCCGACGTCCTCGCCACCATGCAGGCCATCGACGCACTCACAGTGGATGGCGACGGACTGAAGTGGTTCAACTGGCTCTATCACCAGGTCACCCAGGCCGTGGATGACCGGATCAACGCAGGCGAATTTACCGACGCCGCCTTCCTCGCCGAACTCGACGTGCAGTTCGCTCAGCTCTACTTCAACGCGCTCAAAAATTCCCTCTCCAACGCCGCGCTCCCCGACTGCTGGCAGACGCTCTTCACCCGCCGAGGCGACACACGTCTTGCCCGCATCCAGTGCGCCCTGGCAGGCATCAACGCGCACATCAATCACGATCTCCCGATCGCCATCGTCAATACCTGCCGGCTCGCAAACGTCGCCCCACAGCACAGCACGACACAATACAACGACTACAACACGCTCAACGCCACGCTCGACAGCCTCATCGAAACAGCCAAGCAGACACTCAACGTCCGCCTGCTCGGCGAAATCCTGCCTCCCGTAAATTCTCTCGAAGACTTGATTGCCGCATGGAGCGTGAGCGCCGCACGCGAAGCCGCATGGAATAACTCAGAGTTACTGTGGCATCTGCAAGGCGAAGCCCTGCTATCCTCAGCCTTCCTCGACACCCTCGACGGCCTCACCACCGTTGTAAGCAAAGGCCTGCTGATCCAGATTCCCTAGACAGATTTGTTTCGAGCCACGGCTGCCCGGGAGACGCCACCGCCCCTTCCGGCAGACGCATCGCCAGTTTTGATAGCTTGATGACATGCCCGAAGTCGCCGCAGAATCACATTCCGGAACAAGTCTCGACCTGAAATCCCTCGCCGCCGACGTCATAGCCCGCGCCACCAAGGCCGGAGCCACCGACGCCGAAGCCGTCGTCAGTGAAGGCGACGAGTTCTCCGTCGCCGTGCGCATGGGCGAGGTCGAGACGCTCCAGGAATCCGGCTCCCGCGGCCTCGGTCTGCGTGTCTTCGTCGGCCAGCGCTCGGCCTCCGCCTCCACCAGCGACCTCACCCCGGACGGCATCACCCAGCTCGTCTCCGGCGCAATGGCCCTCGCCCAGGTCACCGAAGAAGACCCCTTCGCCGGCCTCCCCGACAAACAAGACTTCGGCCAGCTCGAGAACGACCTGCGCCTGTACTTTGAAGACGTCTACTCCCTGCCCGCAGCCGAGCGCATCGACCGCGCCCGCCGGGCCGAGGCCGCCGCACTCGCCGCCGACCCGCGCATCACCAACTCGCAGGGCGGAGGATTCGACGCCGCCACCGGCCGCCGCGTGCTCGCCAACTCCCGAGGCTTTCTCGGCGAATACCGCACCAGCTACTGCGGCATCTCCGCCGCGCCGCTCGCCATGGGCGAAGACGGCCAGATGCAGCGCGACTTCTGGTCCTCGAGCGCCCGCCGCATCGCCGACCTCGAATCCCCTGAATCCATCGGCCACGAAGCAGCCCGCCGCGCCCTGCGCCGTCTCCGAGCGCGCCGTGTTCCCACCCAGCAGGTGCCGATTGTCTTTGCGCCTGAAGTCGCGCGCTCTATCATCGGCCACCTCTTCGAAGCAGCATCCGGCGACTCCATCTGGCGCTCCGCATCTTTCCTCGCCGGCAAGCTTGGCGAATCGGTCGCCAACTCCAAAATCACCATCATCGACGACCACACCATGATTCTGCCCTCGGGCGTGGGCGGCTTCGGCACTTCGCCCTTCGATGGTGAAGGTCTCCCAACTCGCCGAACCGTGCTCGTTGAAGGCGGCACTCTCCAGACTTACCTGCTAAACACCTACACCGCCCGCAAGCTCGGCATGCGCTCCACCGGCAACGCAACCAGAGGATTGGCTGGCAGCCCCGGCATCGGCAGCGGCAACCTCTATCTCCTGCCCGGTTTGCAGACCCCGGAGCAGATCCTCGCCGAAATTCCATCCGGCTTTTACGTACTAAGCCTCATGGGCTTCGGAGCCAACATGGTCACCGGCGACTACTCCCGAGGAGCCAGCGGCCTATGGATCGAAAACGGCGAGCTGACCTACGCCGTCGAAGAAGTCACCATCTCCGGCAACTTGCGGGATATGTTCAAAAACATCACCGCCATCGGCGACGACCTGATCTTCCGGAGCTCTGTGACCTCGCCCACCCTGCGCGTCGATGGCATGACCGTGGCAGGCGCGTAAAATCTCCGCCATGCTGACCCAAAGCCTTGCCTTCGATCCCGCCAATCCTGAAGAGGCTCTGCGTCAGCTTCCCCAGCGCAAGCCCGCCGTCTTCGCCCTCTATGCAGAAAACGAAACCGCCGAGCCCTACATCGGCCTCACTCCCGACCTGCGCCGCCGTCTCGAACGCATCCTCCGCCCGGCGAAGGGCCAGACCAAGCGCCTGCAACTGGTCTCACGCGTCCGCCGCATAGCCTGGCAACTTACCGGGTCGGAGTTCGAGTCACTAGTCGTCCAATTTGCCCTGCTCGAAATCAATTACGGCCCCAAAGCCCTCGAACGCATGAAGTTACGCGCCCCGGCCTTCGTCAAATTTCACGGCGGCAATCCCTACCCGCGCCTGACGGTGACCAATCGCCCCAGCCTGAAGGAAGCTCAATGGGCCTTCGGGCCCTTCCCCTCGCGCGCCGCAGCCGAGCGCTACTCCGAAGAGCTGCTCAAACTCTTCCTCCTACGCCGCTGCGAAGAGAACCTCGACCCCAATCCCAGCCACCCCGGCTGCGTCTACGGCGAAATGAAGATGTGCCTCGCGCCCTGTCAGATTGGCTGCACCGACGCCCGTTACGGAGAAGAAGCCGAAGCCGTCCGCAGCTTCCTCGCCACTCGCGGCGCAAGCAAGCTCGTCCAGATCGGCGAACAGCGCGACCATGCCTCAGAACAACTGGAGTTCGAGACCGCAGCGCGTCTGCACGCCCAATTCGAAAAGGTAGAGGCCGTCCGAGCGCTCGCGGCCGAACTGGTTCATCCGTTCAGCGCCCTGCGCGCCTGCATCATGCAAGCCTCAGCCAACCCCGACGAAGTTGCCGTCTTCCTTTATCAGGATGGCGAACTGCGAGGCCCCGCCGCCTTCAGCACCCTAGGCATGAGAATCCAGAACGAGCAATCCGGATCAAGTTCGCTCTTTGCCCAACCCATGGCTATCGAACCCGTCGTCGAATCGGAAGGTCCCGCGGCCATTAAAGCCAGTCGCGATATGCTCGAATCTCGACTGGAGTCTGCGCTGGAAGTTCTCTCCGCCAGGCGCCCGCAGCCTAATGCCACCGTCCGCCAAGGGCATCCCGCGCTGCTCACCCGCTGGTATTACCGCCCGCAACAGAAGCGCGTCGGCGAAATCTGCTTCCCCAACGCCGACGAAAATACCGCGCAGCCCTGGCCGCTGAAATCGATGCTGCGCAGTATGGGCCGCATCGCCGCCGCAAGCATTCGCTAAGGGTGCCGCTCTTTCCTCACAATCAGCAACGTCACACCGTGCTTGACCAGCGTATCGGTAAAAATTCCCGACTTGTGCCCCAGGCTCTTCTGCTTCCACACATCGCGCACATTGCCGCCGCTTTTAAAACCAATCGCCGCAAGATCCACCGAAACATCACGCACAGACCAGCTCCGGTTAAAGAGGCCCACTGCAACCCGTCCACCGCTAAGTTCCTTGGTCCAGACATCGAGGTCACCGCTCTCATACAAACGATCTCCCTGCTTGCCCAGCTCATCCTGATCGATGGCGATCGCCTCCTTGTTCATCAGGATGCTCTTATCCGCATCGGTCATCTTGCTGAGGTCGTTGCCGGCCAGCAAAGGCGAGGCCAGCAGAACCCAGAGGCTCATGTGCGTCCGGTACTCCTCTTCCGTCATCTTGCCGTTGCCGACCTCCAGCATGTCGGGGTCGTTCCAATGTCCCGGCCCGCCATATTTCGAAAGCCCGGCCTGACTGAACCCGATCGCAATCATCCGCCCATACGAGTCATCGATATCGTCCGTAGTCCGCCACATCGACGCGCCGACCTCCGGGCCCCACTTCCACGGCTGATCCACACCGTACTGGCAAAGGCTATAAACAATCGGACGGCCCGCAGCCTTGAGCGCATCGCCCATCTTCTTGTAGGCAGCGATCATCATCGTCTTCTTGATGTTGGGGTCGTTTGGATGTTCGGCCTGCGCCTTGAGCAGATCATCGTTGTAGGAGCAGAGGTCGTACTTCAAAAAGTCCACACCCCACTCCGCATACATCTTTGCGTCCTGCGCTTCGTGGCCCAGGCTGCCCTCGTAGCCACCACAGGTCTTCGGTCCAGGCGAAGAGTAGATTCCAAACTTCAACCCCTTGGAATGGATGTAGTCCCCCAGCGCCTTCATATCCGGAAACTTCTCGTTCGCATGCAGCACACCCTGCGCATCCCGCTTGCCCTGCCACGTATCGTCCACGTTGACGTAGATGTAGCCCGCATCCTTCATGCCGGTGCTGACAAGCTGATCCGCAGCCGATCGCACATCCGCATCCGTCACGTGCTCTGCAAAGTGGTTCCAACTATTCCAGCCCATGGGCGGCGTGGCGGCAGGCTTAGCTTCGCCGAATAAGAGCGCAGCGCAAAGCAAAAAAGCGAAAGACACAAGTGCAGAAATGCGCATCAGGAAAACTCCGGAGGGGAGGTTTATAGTCGCGAATCAGCATACGCCAACAGGCCGCACCCGTGAAATGCCGCGCGTCTCTCGCTGGTAAACATCAGCGACCGGCTGCTGCTACACTTGAGGTCTCCGGAGGCTGAGCCCGCCGACGCTCAAGATCCCAAAAATGGTCGAACTTCTACCCTCCATCCTCTCCTCCGATTTCGCCCGCCTGGCCGACGAGGTCGCTGCTGCTGAGCGGGGCGGCGGCACGGTCATCCACGTCGATGTGATGGACGGCCATTTTGTGCCCAACATCACCCTCGGCCCGCCAGTAGTCGCCAGTCTGCGCAAAGCCACCAGCCTGCCCCTCGACTGCCACCTGATGATCGAGAATCCCAACGACTACATCCCGGCCTTCGCCGACGCCGGCGCCAACTGGATCGGCGTCCACTACGAGACCTGCCCGCACCTGCACCGCACCCTTGAGCTGATCCATCATCACGGCCTGCACGCAGGCGTCGTTCTCAACCCCGCCACGCGCATCGAAGTCCTCGAAGAAATCCTCCCCATGCTCCACCACGTCCTCATCATGAGCGTGAACCCAGGCTTCGGCGGCCAGAAATTCATCCCTTTCTCGCTGGAAAAGATTCGTAAACTCGCAGCCGTACGCAAGGAACGCGGGCTGGCATTTAGAATTGAAGTCGACGGCGGCGTGGCTCACGATACCATCGCCCAGGTCGTCCAAGCAGGAGCAGAACTGCTCGTTGCCGGCAACGCCGTCTTCGGCGCCGGTAACGCGGAACAAAACGCGCGAGATCTACTGGCCGCAGCCAGAGCAGCAGCAGGCGAGACGGCCTGAAGCACAATAGAGGTGGTATGAACCTGTTCACACACAAGAAGTCGACTGCACTTTCCACGCGAGTCGCCCCTGCCGCCGGCATCCTTGCGCTGGCCGTCATGATGGCCGTCGCACTCATTCCGGCTGACGCCGCCAAGACCAAGGTTCCCAAGAAAAAGAAAAATGTCGACCTGAGCGCCAATCCGCTGGCCGACGTCAAGAGCCGCCAGCCCGATAAGGAGCTCTTCGACAAGGCCATGATCGCCCTCAAGAAGGGCCGTTTCGACGTCGCCCGCCTCGATCTGCAGACCATGTTGAATACCTATCCGAACTCCGAGTACCAGATGCGCGCCAAGCTTGCCGTCGGCGATAGCTGGTTCAAGGAAGGCGGCACAGCGGCCCTCACCCAGGCCGAAGCCGAGTACAAGGACTTCATCACCTTCTTCCCGCAGGCCCCTGAGGCTGCCGAAGCGCAGATGAAGGTTGCCGACATCTACTTCATGCAGATGGAGAAGCCCGACCGCGACTTCAACAACGCCGTCCGCGCCGAGCAGGAATACCGCGCCATGATCGACCAGTTCCCGGACTCGTCGCTGGTCCCGCGCGCTAAACAAAAGCTCCGCGAAACCCAGGAAGTCCTCGGCGAACGCGAATTCCTCATCGGCCAGTACTACGGCACCCGCATGAACTGGGCAGGCAGTATCGCCCGTCTACAGACCGTGGCGGACACCTACCCTCTTTACAGCAAGAGCGATCAGCTCTGGCTTCAGATCGGCGATGACTACGCCGGCGAAGCGCATTCCATCCAGATGGCCGTCGGGTTGCCAGGCGCCGTGCGCGAGCGCCTTGAGCAGGTCTACCGCGACAAGGCAGCAGCAGCCTACGGCAAAGTCATCACCCGCTACCCGATGGCTCCCCACGTCGAGGACGCCCGCGACCGCCTCATTGCCATGAACCGGCCCGTCCCTGAGCCGACCGACGCCGCCGTCGCCGAAAATGACGCCGAAGAGAAGAGCCGTCAGCCGGTTCGCTTCACCGACAAGACTCTGGGAATGATCAAGCATGGCCCGCTGGTCGTCGAGGCTGCCCACGTCGGCGACCCCACCATGACCGCCGCCCAGCGAACCGCCGCTCCCTCCATCACCAAAGAAAATCAGCAGATCTTTACCGCCGCCTTCAAGGCTGGCCAGCCCGGCGCGGCCACCACCGATGCCGCCACTACAACTCCCACCGGCGTCAACGAGCCTCCGCGCTCCGATCAGCCTCAGGCTCCCTTGCAGTTTGAGAATGTTCCCGGCGCCGGACAAAGCGGCAGCAACAGCATCGGAGCCAGCATCGTAACCGGCTCCACTCCTGCCGCAGCCAAGCCCGAGGAAGACCCCAACGCCGCTGTGAAGTCGGTTGGCCCGAAGGAAACCGTCCTTCCCGCAGCGGAAGCGCCGGCCCCGGCCCCCGACCAGGTCAACGACATCAAGCCCGGCTCGGTACCCGGGCAAAACACCGCGGCCGACGCCCCCGGCGCAAAGGGCAAGACCAAGAAGCCCAAGCTTGACCAGAGCGACGAATCCTCCAGCAAGAAGAAAAAGAAGAAGGGCCTCTCCAAACTCAACCCCTTCTAATCACCCCTGTAAAGACTCGCAAAACCAAAGCCCCGCCGATCCTCGGCGGGGCTTTTATCTGCACAAATATCCCTTCAGTCGGGACTATTCCACCAACGGGCGCGAAGCCGCCTATTGAGCCACCGCTTCCGTCACATCGCGGATCTTTTTCAAAAACTCCGTCGGATGAATCGGCTTCGATAGCACCTCAAAGTCATGCCCCTTGCCGCGCGCAGCATCGAGCAGATTTGCCGTCGCGGCCTGCCCGGAAAAGAGTAGTATCTTGCAGTCGGGACAATTGTGTTTCAATCGGATCGCCAGGTCTATCCCGGACATCTCAGGCATCACCACATCCGAGATCAGTAGATCTGGAGCCCCCACCTCGGCAGCCTTGAGGGCCTTCAGGGGATCGGTGAACGAGACAGCGTCGAAACCGCTTCGTTCCAGTATTGTAGCCAGCGTTGTTGCAATAACGAATTCATCATCTACGACAAAAATACGCGACAGCTTTACCTTATTGGACACGCTTTCTCCCTCTCCTACGCGAGCATCTATAAAATTTGGGTCCACGTCCGTACACTGTTGCACAGTCTCGCGTAAGACTGCGATACAGAGACTATCCAATCGATCAACAGCCGTATGTTCGATACCGAACCAAAGGAATCGCCTTTGGGGGAATAAGATGTTTCCAGCCAATGTTTTGCAGGCAAATTGGGAACGCGAGGATTTCGTGGAAACCAAGGGGTTCAAGAACACGCTATTGAGAGCCTTGGACGCACGAACCGTCACTCGACTTCGACTCGCTCCAGTCGCCTTCGAACTGGGACATGAGATGGAATATCCCCATTCCCCAATCAAACATCTCTACTTCCTGGAAACCGGCATGGCCTCCATGACCTCCACCTTCGCGGATGGTTCCCAGGTAGAAGTATCTACCTTCGGATTTGAGTCCGTCATCGGCGTCTCCGCTCTGATGGGGGCAAAGAAATCTCTTAATCGGGTCTACACACAGATCGCCGGCCACGGGTATTCCTGCACCGTCGAGGCCGCGAAAAAGGAGTTCCGTCTGGGTGGCGATTTTCAATATCTCACCCTGCGTTATGTGCAGGCGCAACTCGATCAAGCCACCCAGTACGTCGGCTGCAACGCGAAACATAACTCGGAGCCACGGCTCGCCCGCTGGCTGCTGATCTGTTCCGATCGCGCCAACAACGATAGCTTCAGGATGTCGCATGAACTGCTGGCCGGAATGCTCGGCGGCACCCGCGCCACCGCTTCCATTGCGGCCGGCAATTTGAAGCGAAGAGGACTCATCAGCTACAGCCGCGGAAAAATCAAAATCCTCGATTTTCACGGACTCGAGAAGCGAGCCTGCGAGTGCTACGCCGTCATCAAGTCCCACCTCAGCAACTACGCCGAGTTCGAAGCTCCAGGCATTGAATAACGCAATCCTGTAGCGATCGATTACAGCGGCATCACCCCGTATTCCGCAACCCCGCCGAAATTCCGCTGATCGTCGCCGAAATCGCCCGGTTGATCTCCGGAGTATCCTCACCCGCACGCTTCCGCCGCAGCAGATCCACCTGAATCAAATGCATCGGGTCCACATACGGATTGCGCAGCTTGATCGACCGCGCCAGCACCGGATTCGATTGCAAAAGCTCCGTCTGCCGCGTGATCGCCAGCACCATGCTTACCGTGCGCTCATACTCCTGCTCAAACTCTGCATACACCCGCGTCCGCAGTGCCTCATCCTCCACCAGCGTCGAATAGAGCCGCGCCGTCCCCATATCCGCCTTGCCCAGCGCCATCTCCACATTGCGCAGCAGGTCGATGAATAACGGAAACTCTCTCGCCATCGAATTCAGCGTGGCCATCGACCCGCCTTCCGCCACGTATTGCTCCACCGCCTTGCCCACCCCAAACCACGCCGGAATCAGCAGCCGCGACTGCGTCCACCCGAAGACCCACGGAATCGCCCGCAGCGTCTCCAGGCTCAACGATCCCTTGCGCTTCGATGGCCGCGAACCGATCTTCGCGTGCTCCAGCTCGCCCATCGGCGTCGATTGCTCAAAGTACTCGAGCAGCCCCGCATCGTCGAGAATATGCTCTTTGTAAAACTCGTAAGCCAGCACCGAGAGCCGGTCCAGCGCCTGCTCCCACTCAGGCAGCAGCACCCCCGTAAAATGCCCCTCGGGATCGCGGAGATTAGGCCGCGCCAGCGCATCCAGCGAAGCGGCAATCATCAACTCCAGATTGCGCTCCGCCAGCACCACATCGGCATATTTGAAGTTCAGCACCTCGCCCTGCTCGGTAATCCGCAACTGCCCGTCGAAGGAATCCAGCGGCTGCGCAAAGATCGCCCGATGCGTTGGCCCTCCGCCACGGCCCACCGTCCCGCCGCGCCCATGAAAGAGCCGGAGATGAACGCCAGCCTCGCGCGCCACTTCATGCAATGCCCGATGCGCCCTGAATATCTCCCACGTGCTGGTCAGCATCCCCCCGTCTTTGTTCGAGTCGGAGTAGCCCAGCATCACCTCCTGGGCATTTCCCCAGGTCTCGAGCAACGCGCGATAATCCGGCCTCTGCCAAAGCTCGCGGCAAATTTGCGGTGCGTTCTGCAAGTCCACGATCGACTCGAAGAGCGGCACCGGCATCACGCCCGGATCGCGATGCCCGCCCTTGCTCGACCCCTCCAGCTTCACCCCGGTCAGCCGTCCGAGCCTCACCACAGCCAATACGTCTTCGACCGAAGTCGCGCCGCTGATGACGTAGTGCCGGATCACCTCAGGCGTGCACCCCGCCTTGACCTCGGCAATGACCCGAAACGTCTCCAGAATATTCGCCGTCTCAGCCGACTGCGCCTTAGGCAGCTCCAGGGCAAGCGTATCTTCGCTTGCCTCCTTAAGCGCCACCGCATGTTGTTTGGCATGCTGCCGAATATCGAGCGTATGCAGATGCAGTCCAAATGTCCGCACCAGCAGCAGCAGCGGATCGATCAGATTCCGTGCAATCCGCAAGCCGCGATTCGCCGCCAGCGAATCCCGCAGAATACCCAGATCCGATGCCAGCTCCTCCGCCGACGTGTAGCCCGGCAGCACCTGCGCCAGCTTCTCCTGCGACTCAGCCATCGCCGACGGCCTCGCCAGCGGCGCAACCGTGTGCCCCGCCGGATGCAGCGTCCGCCGCACCCGCGCCCGCACGCAGATCAGGAAGCGCCGGTAAAGCTCAAATTCAAAAAGCTGCCCATAAGCCTGCGACTCTGCCGTGTGGATGCGCGACTCATACTCCTCCAGCCGCTTGCGCACCGCCTCATCCACCGGCATCTGCTGCGCCGAAGTGCTCAGCAGATCGATCACCGTCTGCAACTGTCCGTCATAAAAGTGCAACAGGTGTTCCCGCGCCAGTTGAATCGCGTTGCGCGTCACCTCAGGAGTCACAAAGGGATTACCATCCCGGTCGCCGCCAATCCACGATCCGAACGCCAGAACCTTCGGCAGCTCATGCGCCTCAAGCTCCAGCCCGTACGCAGCATGCAGCGCCTCGCCGATCTCGCGATAGAGACTCGGCAGCGTTGCAAAGATGGAGACATCGTAATAATCCAGCCCCATCTTGATCTCGTCATAAACCGTCGGCCTGCGGCTGCGAACCTCATCCGTCTGCCAGAGCGACGTGATCTCCGCCAACACTTCTTCCTCGAGCCGCGCCAAATCCTCCGCTGGCAGCGGAATCCGATCCAGCTCCTCCAGCAGTTCACCAATGCGCCGCCGCTTGAACATCACCGACCGCCGCGCTACCTCCGTCGGATGTGCCGTAAAAACCGGCACCACCAGCACCTTGCGCAGCCACTCCAGAGCCTCGTCTGCCGAGATCCCAACCCGCTCCATCGCCCGCAGCGTCCCGGCAAGGCTGCCACGCTGCTTGCCCGCCGCCCCGCTTAACTGCAGAGCCAGCCGGCGCCGCTTGCGATGATTCGTCTCCGCCAGGTTGATCAGCTCAAAGTAAAACCCGAAGGCCCGCGTCAACAGCAGCGCCCGGTCCACCGGCAACTCATGCACCAGCGCCATGGCGTGCGCTGCGTGATCTGCCGCAGCAAGGTCCGCGCCCTGATCTTCGGCCTCACGCCGCCGAATCGTGCCCTGGCGCAGCTCCTCAACCTGAGTAAACAACTCCTCACCGGCCTGCTCCCGCAACACCTCACCCAGCAACATGCCCAGCGAACGCACATCGCGCCGCAGCGGAGCCTCTTTCAGCTCACCCGACTCCGCCTGCAGCTCAGCCAGCCGCTGCGACCAACTCTCAGGATTCCACAAAAGTCCCATCGTACCTTGATTATGCCTTAGCCGATCTGCGGACCATCAGCAAACGCGGGTGCCCCTTACTTTCACGTTTCTGCGAAAGATATGGGATTCACAAATCTCATTTGGCTGATATCACGAGAAGGTCACGCTCGGCCGGTGTTCGCTCCCGGTGGTATCAGCAAAAATTATCTCTTGGTCGACACCTTGCGCTTCTACAGGTCAACCCTGTATATGTAGAAGTCATAGGCATGACGACTCATTCCAAATTCGATCTACCCCAAGGTACGCTTGACCTGCTCATACTCCGCGTTGTGGCCCTCGGGCCGGTCCACGGCTACGCGATTGCGCAGCGCATTCAGTCGATTTCGAAAGAGGCGCTGCAAGTACAGCAGGGCTCACTCTACCCCGCTCTCCATCGGCTTGAGAACAGGAAATTCCTCAGCGCCGAGTGGGGCCCGACCGAGACTGGACGCGAGGCCAAGTTCTATCGGCTGACCAAAAACGGGGAGGCCCAGTTGCGCGTCGAGACCGAGAGCTGGGCGCGGCTCACTGAAATTGTCGGCATGATCCTGCAACACCCGCAAGGAGAAGCCTCATGAACTGGCTGCAACGTCTGTTTCGAACTCGCCGGATGGAGCAACAACTCGACTCCGAACTTCGCTTTCATTTCGAAGCCCAGGTCGCGGACAAGGTTCGCGATGGCTTGCCGGAGGCTGAAGCACGCCGCACCACCCGTCTGGAATTTGGCGGCATCGAGCAGATCAAGCAGGAGTGTCGAGAAAGCCGTGGCACGCTCTGGATCGCATCGATCCTGCAGGATCTGCGTTTCGGCGCCCGCATTCTCGCCAGATCGCCCGGCTTCTCGCTCACCGCCATCCTCGTGCTGGCACTGGGCATCGGCGTAAACACATTGGCCTTCAGCCTCTACAACCTCATAGCGCTTCAGTCGATCCCGGTGCGCGATCCACAATCGCTGGTGAAGTTCGAGCGCCGGTCGCCAGAGAATATTCAACCGGGCATTCCCTGGAATTCAATCGTCTTCTACCGCGACAATGCCAAAACGCTTTCCGCCATGATGGCAACTCTGGGCGGTGCGTCCCTCGTGCTGGATCATGACGAACAGCGGGTCAACCCCAACTTTGTCAGTGCTAACTACTTCAGCGAACTTGGCGCCTCCGCCACAGCGGGACGCCTCTTCGATGCGTCGCGCGAGGACTCGGCAGGGTCGGCTCCCGTTGTTGTTCTGAGCTACCCCTTCTGGCAACGAAGGTACGCCGCTGACCCTTCGATCGTCGGTAAGACCATTCACCTTGCAGGCAAACCTGCAACGGTGATCGGCGTAACGTCGCAATCCTTCGCGAATCTCGGCACGCGCGCTCCGGATGTGTGGCTGCCCTTGATGCAGCACACGTACTTTGTCGATGGCAGCAAGCAACTGGACGATCCGAAGTTCGAGGGGATGATCGTGGTGACGGCGCGGCTTGCCCCGGGGGCGACCATCCCTCAAGCCACGCAGGAACTGCTTGCGCTTACCAACCAGTTACGCAAGCTGTACCCGGCAACGATCTGGGATCAGGAGTACATTCGCGTCTCGCCCGGCGCGCATTTTCTCCAGTTCGATAGCCATGCCTATCCAATCCTCGCCTTGGCGGGACTACTGGTCCTGCTCATCCTTGCCGTTGCCTGCGCCAACCTTGGCGGGCTGCTTATGGCTCGCGGAGTCAGCCGCCAGCACGAGATTCAGATTCGCCTCTCGATCGGCGCGCGTCGCTCGCGAATCTTTCGACAACTCTTCACCGAGAGCTTGCTGCTCGCTTTCCTGGGGTCGATTGCGGCCCTGCCGATCAGCTACATTGCGCTGCGCCTGGTCCTCGTCTACGTGGACGCTCCAACATGGATGAGCGCCGCACCGGACTGGCGAGTGCTCGTCTTCACGGCGGTCATTGCCTTCATGGCAGCGCTCTTCTTCGGCCTGATGCCCACGCTGCAGATGGTGAAGCGTACGCGCGGCAAAACTTTGGCTCACCAGTTCGTGATCTGCGCCCAGGTGGCAGCGAGTTGCGTTCTGCTCATCCTCGCCGGGCTACTCGTGCGAGCGACCCTGCACACGATCTACACCGATCCCGGTTTTGGATACGAGCAGGTACTCTCTGTCAACCCCGGCCTGGGCGCTCACGGGTATACACCGGCTACAGCCCGGGCCTACCTCGATCAGTTGCAGGATCGCCTGCGAGCCATTCCCGGGGTCTCCTCTGTCTCCCTGGCCTTCAGGCCGCCGCTGGTCAATGATGGAATCATGATCACCTCCATTGACGTCGATGGCCACACGATCATGATCTATCCCAACTGGGTCGGTCCGGAGTTCTTCCAAACCATGGGTATTCCGTTGCTGCGCGGCCGTTATCTGCGCCGGGGCGACAAGAATGCTGTCGTCCTCAGCGAGTCGCTCGCCCGCAAACGATGGCCCAACGAAGACCCCATTGGCAAACAGTGGAAAGATGGCAAGGATATCGTCGTCGGCGTCGTCGGCAATACCCGTGCCATGGAGTTGAACAACACAGACGCAACCGAAATCTATTATCCGCCGACAGAGGAGTATCTGCCTGGAATGTTCGTGCTGATCAAGACTGCCGGCGCTCCCGAAGGACTTGCTCCAGCCATTAAGTCGATTACCGCTAATCTCGACAGCAAGCTCTTTCCGACGATCACGCCACTCAAGGTAGGCTTCCGCAAGAATGTCGCCCAGGTCGAACAGATCGCGACCATCGTCAGCCTGTTGGGCAGCATCGCTATCTTCCTTGCCGTCGTAGGGCTGCTTGGCCTGATCAGCTATGCCGTCTCGCAGCGGACGAAAGAAATCGCCATCCGCCTCGCGCTCGGAGCGGACCGTACCGAGATCTTCTCAACTGTATTGCGTCGCATTGCATTACCTGTGCTGATCGGCTTGCTCGCTGGCGTCGGTATCACCGCTGCGCTCTCGCAGGTTTTGCGGCGCATGCTTTACGGCGTTAGTGGTCTGGATCCGATCAGCTACCTGAGTGCGATGACCTTGCTTTGCGTGGTTCTGGCGACCGCTGCGTTGCTGCCAATCCGACGAGCTTTTCGGATAGACATCGCAAGAACCCTGCACTCCGACTGAGTACTCAGGTTCACCTCGCATTCGTATCAGGAAATGCGAGCTCTTCATCGAACATGCTCTACGAATTCTCGCTTCGCGTGAAATCGCCGATGCGTGATTTGAAGGAGATCGGCGCTGGAAACGTGCATTGGCCTTCCAGCACTCGTTCAGAACGACTCGCGGTCGTTCGCTTTCCATAAGCCGATCAATCGGGACTGATTGTGCCCCTAGGTTTGGGGTCCTGGCGCTGAAGCCCTTTTGGAATGCCGCGTTATCCCTTTGTTCCAAGGTCCGAAGGTGGACACAGACCACCCTTTAAAGCATGGCTGCAGAGGACTCGATATCGGAGCCGCAGTTAGTATGTTCTAGGGAGCATTTGGCCGAGAGTGACGCCTTGCAGTACGGACACATGAGCAATGAAGCGACTCCAATTCCTTTCGCGGATGCTTCGGCATCAGGCCGCAGTCCCCGCCGCGATCGCTTCGAACCGCTACGTCGGCTATTATGTGAAGCGCTCGGAGTAGTGGGCATTTTCATTTTCTTGTTTGCCCTTGACGTGGCTCATGCGGCCCCACTTCGCCTGAAGCAACTCGATCACACAGCGTGGACCAGTAAAGACGGTGCTCCTATCGCCGTCTTCGCCATGGCGCAGGCACCGGATGGAAAGATCTGGCTTGGTTCTCAAAGCGGCCTTTACCAGTTCGACGGAGTCCGCTTCACCACCTTCAGGCCGCCGCCCGGCGAACCAGAAATGCCATTCATCGTGGTGTCCGCCATCGGAATCTCCCGGGACGGCACCATCTGGGTAGGCGGTCTGCAAGGCGGAATTGCCGCTATACGTGGCGGTCATGTGACCGTATACGGTCCGAACGAAGGTCTGCCTGACTCCGGCGGAATTGCCCAGGGCGGCATCGTTCAGTCGCCCGACGGAACGATGTGGGCGGTCGTCCGAAGCCATCTGCTTCGGCTCAATCAGAACCGCTGGCATGAAGACGCCTGGAACGATCGGCTCTCACGCAACGATATTGAGCAGGTCTTCTTTGCTCGATCCGGTGCGCAGTGGATTGCGGCCGGCGGTCAGATCTATTCACGCGCCAACACCGCCGAGCCATTCATGCCGCGCACCAACGGGTCGCCCGACGGCACCGCACTCGCCGGCGCAAGCGATGGCTCCGTCTGGGCGCTGCTGACCGAGCATCTCGCGATTCCTCCCATCACGGTGAAGCTGTTGACTGGAAGCTATGCCGGTGCGCCACGCGGCGTCATGTCCGCTGGAGACCAGTCTTCGCTCATCGATGATGACGGGTCGCTGTGGGTTGCCAACGACCACGGTCTGCTGCGCTTCGCACCGGGCAAATGGCCCAGCATCAGGGCAGACCCCGAGGCCTCTGCGGAAACTTATGGCCATGTCGACGGTCTCTCTGCCGACAGCATCACATCGCTGTTTCGCGATCAGGCGGGGAGCATCTGGGTCGGCACCAGCAAGGGACTGGACCGCTTCAAGAAACCGGCATTGGTGCGCTACCTCGATACGCCGCTTACCGGGGACGCATTGCTGACCAGCTGCCCAAACGGCGACGTCTGGATTGCAAGCCGCGACTCACCGCTGATGTCTATCCACGACGGCGTCGCAGATCCACACGGCTACAACCGTTGGATCATTAGCCTCTATTGCGATCGCGCTGGCATTCTCTGGTTCGGCGAGCAGAACGGCATCTGGCGCTACGAATCGGACAAATTCGACTACGTCGCTTATCCTCCTGACTTTCCACGGCTCGCTGCCCGGCAGATCTCAGGCGACGACGATCGCCTCTTCGTCGTCATCCGCCGCGCCGGAATCTGGACCCTCGCTAACGGCAAGTGGAGCAAATTCTCAAACGAGGGTTTCCCAGACGAGACAACCTACTCGGTCCTCAAAGATGGGAGCGGAGGCCTCTGGGCAGGGTACGATCGCGGTCGAATCATTCACCTCGCAAACGGCCATACCCAGACTCTCCACTCCGGTGGAACTAGTGGTCTCGGCATGATCCAGATCCTGAAAATGACACGCCGGGGCTTGCTCGCAGGCGGTACGAATGGCCTGGCACTTCTTCGCGGCGAAGCACTTCAGACTTTGCAAACCGCAGATCCCGCGGCAACCCAGGGCGTATCTGGGTTGGAAGAGACCAGCAATGGGGACATTTGGATCAACGGTGCGCACGGCATCTTTCGCATCAGTTCTCGGGAAGTCGACGCTGCTCTCAAGTCGCTCGAGTACCGGATGCAGGCGGAGTCGATGCTCCTCGACGGCGGTACCGTCGGCTCGGCGTGGCAAGGTGGCTATGGACCCACCCTGGCCGTCGACGGAAAGGGTAAGCTGTGGTTTGCCAACATCGATCAGGTTGTCTCCTTCGACCCCGCCGCGCAGCCTTCGCTGGCCGTTCCCTCAGCGGTGGAAATTACTGCGACCTCACAGGACGGCACAGTGCACGAAGCGCAGAACCCGCTGCGCATCCCGCGAGTCCACATTCTGCGCATCGGCTACCTCGCGGTTGACCTTACGTCGCCCGAGCGCCTGCGCTATCGGTACCGGCTCGATAGCGAAGACAGAGCCTGGCAGGACGCGGGAACCCGCACCGAAGCGGCGTACACCAATCTACCCCCTGGCACGTACTACTTCCATGCCGCGGCCTCGAACGATGGCCTGGTTTGGCGCGAAGCCGCCGTCCCGCTCACTGTGCGCGTGCTCCCCAACTTCTACGAAACGACGTGGTTTCTGGTTCTGTGTCTATCCCTCGCCTCAGCCCTGATCTGGCTCGCCATTAGCATGCGCATCGCGAGTGTCTCGGCGCGCATTCGCGAGCGCTCCGAGGAACGCGCCAACGAGCGTGTGCAGATCGCCCGCGACCTGCACGACACTCTGCTGCAGGGTGTCCAGGGCCTGATGCTCCGCTTTCACTTTGCCGCTGAAAAGGTTCCGGAGGGCGGGGAAGTGCGTGCAATGCTGGAAGACGCTCTGAGCTCAGCCGATCGCATCCTGCAGGAAGGCCGTGAGCGCGTCACGCATCTCCGGTCATCGAGCGCCACTCGCGCCGATCTGCTGAAGTCCCTCGATATGGTGGGCAAAGGTCTGAGCTGGAACAACGACGCCACCTTCGCTATCCACGCGGAAGGAGCCCCTCGCGAGCTCAGACTCGGTGTTCATGAAGAGCTGTTCTACATCGGGCGCGAATCGCTGACCAATGCATTTCGTCACGCGCAGGCTCAACGGATTGAAGTGACACTCGATTATGGCAAATTGAAGCTGCGGCTGGTCTGCCGCGACGATGGCTGTGGCATGGACGCGAAGCTCCTCGAAGAGGGCCGCAGCGGGCACTGGGGTCTGCCTGGGATGCGTGAACGAGCGAAGCGCATCGAGGCAACGCTGGAATGCAGAACCGAGCCAGGCGCTGGAACCGAAATTGAAGTCCTCATATCAGCGCGCCGCTCCTATGCTCCCGCGCAGAGGTGGCCGTGGCTGCGGTCGCTAGTCCGCCGGGTCAAGCGCAAAAGCACGATAGGCTAGCCGGCCGGCCGTATCCGGTACCCGGAAAACCACTCTTTCGGGTCGCGGATAGCGGCCACGAGTGGTATCTTCAGCGCATAGACGTAGCTTTCTGTGAGGCAGTCATGGCAACTTCAGGAAAAATCAGGGTGCTCTGCGTTGACGATCATCCGCTCGTTCGCGATGGCATCGCGTTCGCGCTGCAGCAGCAGAGCGACATGGAACTCGTGGCGCAGGCAAGAAACGGGATCGACGCGATCGCAGCATTTCGGCAGTACCGGCCCGACGTCACGCTGATGGACCTGCAGATGCCGCAGATGAACGGAATCGATGCAACCGCTGCCATCCGCAGCGAGTTTCCCCATGCGCGCATCGTGATGCTCACGACTTACTCGGGCGACATCCAGGCCTCACGCGCCCTCAAACTCGGAGCCGTAGGCTACCTGCTGAAGGGCATGCTGCGCACCGAACTGATTGACACAATCCGTTCCGTCCACGCGGGCCACCGTCGCATTCCGCCCGAGATCGCTTCAGAGATCGCCGAGCACTACAGTGCCGACGCTCTCTCCGACCGCGAAATCGAAGTCTTGCGCGTGGTCGCCCCCGGTTGCTTAAACAAGATCGTCGCCGACAAGCTCTTCATCTCCGAGGACACCGTCAAAGGCCACATGAAGAGCATCCTCGCCAAGCTGCAGGCAAACGATCGCACCCATGCCGTCATGATCGCGATGAAGCGCGGCTTCCTCGAGGGCTGAGTCTAGACGAGTGGCTTCAGGTTCCCAAATACCGTTGGGATGAGTTCAGCGGCCGTAGGATGAATGTGCACCGAACGCTGGAGCAGCGAAGCAGGCTTCCCGGCATACATTGCGATAAGAATGCAATGGATCGCTTCATCACCCGCTGTTCCCAGAATGGACGCACCCAGAATCTCCTTGCTCTCCTCATTCACAAGCACTTTCATAAATCCCAGCGTCTCGCCCTTCTCGATGGCGCGGCTCACCTTGGTCATGGGTCTTGTTCCAATCAACGCTGGCCGCCCCCGCTCCCGCACCTGGTGCTCCGTCAGCCCAACCTGCGCCAGCGGCGGATCGATATACAGCGCATGCACTGGAATGCGATCGCTCGCCTTGCGCACATCCTTCTGCAGCAGGTTTGCCGCGACAATCTCGAAGTCATTGTAAGCAGTGTGGGTAAAGCCGCCACGTCCGTTGCAGTCGCCAAGAGCCCATATCCCAGGCACGGCGGTACGTAGCTCATCGTCGACCGCGATACAGCCTTCCTCGTCAACCACGATGCCCGCAGCTTCCAGGCCAAGATCGTCCGTATTCGGAGTACGTCCCATCGCCAGCAGAACGTGCGATGCCGCAACCTGCGGCTCATCGTCCACGCAGTTTACGTCGACCACAACGTCGTCGCCACCAGAATGCAGCGAGATGCACTCCGCGTTCAGTCGCATTCGAATCCCTTCCGCCTCCAATATCTCCCGCACAACCGCTGAAACGTCCTCATCTTCATGGGCGACGAGTCGCGGCCCACGTTCGATGACCGTGACCTCGGAGCCGAAACGCCGGTACATCTGCGCGAACTCAAGCCCGACGTAGCCTCCTCCCACAACCGCCAGCCTCGGCGGCAGCGTATCCAGCGTCAGAATGGTCGAACTCGTCAGGTAAGGCACCGTATCGACACCGGGAAGCTCCGGGATGGTTGGCCGCTCGCCGACGTTGAGAAAGATGCGCGGCGCACTCAACACAACCTCACCTACTTGTAGCTCCGTCGGGGAGACAAAGTGCGCTTTCCCGTTGTATACGGTGCAACCCGCCATCCCACGCAGCGATCGTTCGACGCCATCACGCGACTTCGCAACGATATCCTGCATGCGCTGTTTTACTCGGCGCATGTCCACCGTCACTGCAATGCTCGGAACAACTCCAAAGTCCTCGGCACGCCGGTTTAAGTGCGCGGCATATGCACTCGCAACCAGCGCCTTCGTAGGCGTACAGCCTGTGTTCACGCAGGTTCCGCCAAATAGCTTCCGCTCCACGATCGCCACGGTCCATCCAGCGGCCGTCAGTCTTCCGGCGAGCGAAGGGCCTGCCTGGCCGGCACCAACAATGATTGCGTCGAACTCTGCCATGGATCTCTTACTCCCGTCATTTGCGTTGTATCGCGAAGCGTCTGGCTTGCGACACCCGTTCTAACTTACCTCCGCATCGCACGCCCGTCACCACCCGATCGGGTGGTCTTCCCGCCGATTTCCTGTATGGGTCGACGCGGCTTCCTTTACCCCATGAGGTAGCTATTTTTTGCTACCTCCGGGTGGCCCATCCCGCGGCGAACCCGACCATACTCCACCTACAAGCTGACCCAAGTCAGCAGCGCAGCAGTACTGATTCGTTCGTGTCGAACGCTCGCACATCGGCATGAATTCATTCACCGGTCCACAACTTCAAAAGGAGAACATCATGCTCAACGAAATTGTTCACATCGCCCTCCGCAAGGGACTCGGTCTGGCAGCTATACTCATCCCCGCCGTTCCTCTGCTCGCACAGACACCCGCCCCCGTTGTCAAGAACATCGTCCTTGTCCACGGTGCCTTCGCCGATGGGACCAGCTGGTCGAAGATTATCCCTATTCTCGAAGGCGAGGGTTATCACGTCGTCTCCGTGCAGAACCCACTCACTTCACTCGCCGACGGTGTAGCCGCGACCCGGCGCGCTATCGCGCTGCAGGATGGTCCCGTCATCCTCGTCGGCCACTCCTGGGGCGGCGCGGTCATCACCCAGGCAGGCGACGATCCCAAGGTCGCACTGCGCAAATAACGCCACAACCACCCAAAGGAGAACTGCCATGTCCAACGAAGCACTTAATCCTGATGTTGAAGCCGAAGGTTCCTCCGCCACACGCGTCAAGAACGTCGTTCTGGTGCACGGTGCCTTTGCGGATGGATCAAGCTGGTCCAAGGTAATCCCGCTCCTCCAGAAGATGGATTACCACGTCGCCGCCGTCCAGAATCCGATGACCTCGCTTGCGGATGAAGTCGCCTTCACGAAGCGCCTTATCGCGCTTCAAGACGGTCCACTCATTCTCGTGGCCCACTCCTGGGGTGGTGCCGTTATCACCCAAGCCGGCGACGATCCAAAGGTTGCTGGGCTTGTCTACATCACCGCCTACGCGCCCGAGGTCGGAGAATCCTCGAATGACGCAGGAACTCCCTACGGCTGGACCTCCGGCCAAAAGCAGATCCGCGTCGACTCCGAAAAGTTCGCCACGTTGACCGCGGAGGGCATGCTGAACTTTGTCACCGAAGGCCTGCCCATGGAAGAACGTCTGCTCGCGCTCGCAACCCAGGGTCAGAGCTACGGCCCCATGTTCGACGAGAAGTTGACGGTCGCTGCATGGAAGACGAAGCCCAACTGGGCTCTCATCTCCACCCAGGATCAGATGCTCCCACCTGCGATGGAAGCGATGATGGCGAAGAGAATGGGCGCCGTCACCGTGTCAGTGGACACCTGCCACATGGTCATTCAGCAGGCCCCGGTAGAAGTCGCAGCCATCATCGATCAGGCGGCAAGGAATGCACTGAAAAACCACCCGAACGAGTAGCTTGCAAAACCCCCTTGGTGAGGTGTTCACACCAGACGGGCGGGGTAAGAATCACTTTCAGAAAGAAGAAACTGACTCAGTATCAAGTAAGGTGAGTTTCCACTCAACGCAACAGTCACCCGCAAGAATCGAGGAGATCATGAGCACACTTACTTTGAAGGACGGAACCACGATTTACTACAAGGACTGGGGCGCCGGTCAGCCCATCACCTTCTCCCACGGCTGGCCGCTGAACGCGGATGCCTGGGACGCCCAGATGCTGTTCTTCGGCAACCTCGGCTATCGCGTCATCGCACACGATCGCCGCAGCCACGGCCGCTCCAGCCAGACCTGGGATGGCAACGAAATGGACACTTACGCCGACGATCTGGCCGAGTTGTTCGAAGCGCTCGACCTGAAAGACGCAATCATGGTCGGCCACTCCACCGGCGGCGGCGAGGTAGCGCGCTACATCGGACGTCACGGTTCGAACCGCGTAGCGAAAGCTGTCCTGATCAGCGCTGTGCCGCCGATCATGGTGAAGTCCGACAAGAACCCCATCGGCACGCCAATCGAGGCGCTCAACGCGATTCGCGAAGGCGTAGTCAAGGATCGTTCTCAGTTTTACAAGGACCTCACACTCCCGTTCTTCGGCTACAACCGGCCGGGAGCGACCATCTCCGAAGGCGTACGCGAGAACTTCTGGTTCGAGGGTATGCAGAGTGGCATCAAGGGCTCGTACGACTGCATCAAGGCCTTCTCGGAGACAGACTTCACCGAAGACCTGAAGAAGATCGACGTCCCTACGCTTGTCATGCATGGAGACGACGACCAGATCGTGCCATTCCCGGATGCCGGCGCGCTGACTGCCAAGCTGGTCCCGGATGCGACGCTGAAGGTCTATGTGGGGTTCCCGCACGGCATGCCCATCACGCACGCCGATATCATCAACAAGGATTTGCTCGAGTTTCTCAAGAGCTAGGCACCTTGAGGTCGCAGGACGCCCGCAACGGCGTCCCGCTTCCCATCACCGCTACTTTCACTGGAGCGCGCCATGACATCCCCGCTGACCTTTTCTGAAGCAAATTCAAGCAGCTCTCAGTCCGGTGGCACCTTCCACCCGACTCTCGGTCCCGCTTTGCTTAACCGCCTTAGTGCTATGGCAACGAAGAGTTTGTCTCGGAGTCCTCAACCCTCTTCATGCGTGGCGAGCGTGACGTTGACTGGTTCGTCATTCTGGATGGCGCTGTCGAAATCTTCGAAGGAGCCGGCAGCGGTCGCAAAGAGCATATCGCCGCGCGCTTGACCGACGGCCAGTTCACCGGCGAACTGGATCTCCTTGACAACCGGCAAACCCTAGTCAACTGCCGAGCTGTCCGGCCCACGTGGTTGCTATGCATATGCCGTACATCGCTGGCACAGATCATGCGTTCAGAGACTGAAATCGCCAACCTCATCATGCAGGCCTCCATCAGCCGCAGGTACAACCTTGTGCAGCAGGCCACCAGCGGCGTGATGCTCCTTGGCCACGGGTACAGCATCGACACGATCCGTCTGCAGCGATTTCTCACCCGCAACGGCTATCCGTATCGCATCATCGACGCCGAGCTCGATCAGGACGCGGATGTCCTCATCCGGAGCTTCGAACTCACGCAGTCCAGCCTTCCCGTCGCACTCCTGCCTGACGGACGCATTCTGCGCAATCCCTCGATCGCAATGCTCGCCGACGAGCTCGGTCTTACCGATCTGCGAGATAGTGCCGTCGTCTACGATGTCGCGATTGTCGGCGCCGGCCCTGCCGGTCTCGCCGCTGCCGTCTATGCGGCGTCCGAAGGCCTCGCGACAATCGTCATTGAAGGTGCTGCGCCGGGCGGACAAGCCGGGACCAGCTCCCGAATAGAGAACTACCTCGGATTTCCCACTGGCGTTTCCGGCCAGGAACTCTCCGAGCGCTCGCTCGTCCAGGCGCAGAAGTTCGGGGCACACTTCTCCATCTATCGCGACGTGGTCAGCATGAGCAAGCGCGACGGCACCTACCGTCTGGAGATCGAAGCCGCGCCTGCAGTCAGTGCACGCACCATCGTCATCGCTACCGGAGCCCGTTACCGCAAACTCAACGTCGCGAACTATCACCGCTTCGAGTACCAGGGAATCCACTACGCGGCGACAGCGATGGAAGCTGGTCTCTGCCGTGACGAGGAGATCGTCGTTGTTGGCGCGGGCAACTCAGCCGGACAAGCCTCCCTCTTCCTTGCGCAAACTGCGAAGCACGTTTATCTGATCGTTCGTGGTCGCAGCTTGCAGGCCACCATGTCGGACTATCTCGTCCAACGCATCCTCGCCTCCAGCCAGATCACCGTGCGTCTGCAGGCTGAGATCGTCGGTATGGATGGAGGCGACCGGCTCAACACCGTGACGGTTCGCGACAACGCAAACGGAACATCCGAGACGCTAAACATCTCACATGTCTTCGTCATGATCGGCGCGAGCCCAAACACTGCGTGGCTCCGCAACACCCTTGCCATGGACGACAAGGGTTTCATTATCACCGGCAGCAGCGCTTCATCAAGCGCCTTCTTTGGCACCAACCTCGAAGGCGTCTACGCCGTTGGAGACGTCCGCTGCAGCTCGGTCAAACGCGTCGCCTCCGCGGTCGGAGAGGGGTCCGTCGTGGTCTCTGACATCCATAAATATCTCGCCGCCTCGAGGCTGTTACGCCAAAATGAAGAACACCCTGGCCTGTCGCTTGCCGCGAGCCTCCGAACCGCGTTGCCGGCTTACAGCGCCCCAGCGTTATGAAGCTTACCTGCCACCCAGTACCCTTCACAGGATCTCTCAACGCGAACGGAAACATTCTTAGCCATTTCAACCAAACGAAAGGGACCCTCATGACCGGCAAGAATGAACTTCTCAACCGCCGCAAATCCCCGCTCTCCACGCCTTCCGATATCGCCCCCGCTTCTGTCAAAGACATCACCGGCGCCTTGAACGCTCTCACCGCAGACGTCTTCTCGCTTTACCTGAAGAACAAGAATTCCCATTGGCACATGAGCGGCCCCCACTTCCGCGACTACCATCTCCTTCTCGATGACTACGCTGACCAACTCTTCGCCATGTCTGACGACCTCGCCGAGCGAGTCCGCAAACTCGGCGGCACGAGCATCCGCTCGATCGAACATATCGCTCGCCTGCTACGCATAGCGGATAACGACGCCGACTTCGTCACACCGGTTGACATGCTGAGTGAACTCCACTAAGACGAAAAGGCCCTGGCTCTCAGCATACGTGCCGCCCACGCTCTCTGCGACGATGGTGGGGATGTCGCCACGCCAAACATCCTCGAAAACTTCATCGATCAATCACAACGCTGCAGCTGGTTCCTCTTTGAAAGCACCAGGTCCTGATCCGGATCGGTAATGAGATTCGAGCGTCTCGTCGGGAAGCTCCTGCCTTGACTGCTGTCGGAAATCAGCACCGGACCTCAGTTGTTGCATAATCGCCAAGTCACTCATCGAGAATCGGTTAGAACCGATATGTCGGCATGTGAGAAGTGATCTGTGGTTTCCAGGCAACGGACCATCCGAAAACTGCGGCTTCAAACTGACCCACCACCCGGTGTACCCCACCCTTGACGCGCCCTTGCGACAAGAGTGGATACACAAATCTCTCAGCCAATATGCTTGCCAAGAAACTGCCGCATAGCCTGCGCAACCTCATCGACATGCGTCTCCAGAGCAAAGTGGCCCGTATCCAGAAACTGCACCTCAGCCTCAGGAATATCCCGCTTGTAAGCCTCCGCACCCGGCGGAATAAAGAACGGATCGTGCTTCCCCCAGATCGCCAGCAGCGGCGGCTTCGACTTGCGAAAATACTCGTGAAACGCCGGATACAACTTCACATTGTTCGCATAATCCAGAAACAGATCGAGCTGAATATCCGTATTTCCCGGCCGCGAAATCAGCGCCTCATCCAGCGTATATCCCTCTGGCGCAATCCTCTCCGGATGCGGCACCCCTTCAAGATACTGATACCGAATGCCCTCAGGACTCAGCGCCGCCTTGCGCACCTCTTCTCGATTCGCCGCATTCGGCTCACTCCAGTACCGGCGAATCGGCGCCCATGAATCGCCTAGCCCATCTTCGTAAGCATTGCCATTCTGCGAAACAATCGCCGTCACCCGCTCAGGATGCGCCATCGCCAGCCGAAAGCCCGTCGGTGCCCCGTAGTCGAACACATAAAGCGCATAGCGCTTCAGCTTCAGCGCCTCGGTAAACGCCTCAATCGTCTTCGCCAGCGCGTCGAAAGAGTATTTGTACCCCCGGGCAGCAGGAATCTCAGTGAAGCCAAATCCCGGCAGATCCGGCGCAATCACCCGATACCTGTCCGCAAGCCTAGGAATCAACTCCCTGTACTGAAACGAAGACGTCGGAAAGCCATGCAGCAGCAGCACAACCGGCGCATCCACCGGCCCAGCCTCGCGATAAAAAACATTCACCTCATCCGCCTCAACCCGGCGAACATATGTGCGTGGAACTACGGTCTGCGGAACACCCAAATTCTGAGCCATGACATTTCTCCTCTCCATGTTTCCCGCCGAGAGCTCGGCAAGAGCACCATGCGCAAAGCCCGACAAAGCAACCAGGCCTCCACTCCTCACCACGAAATCCCGTCGATTCATCTGACACTTCCCTGGCGATGTCACAACGACACCGCTTAAACTCGAGTTCAATAGTTACATCAATTGCGTAACCTGTCAAATAAATTTATACTGGTTACGTAGTTGATGGAGCGCACCGCAATGGCCACTCAAACGAACCCGCCCGCAAACCCAGCATTCATAGTGGTCGCCGACCATCCTGCGTTGGACATCCTGAATACCCTCCCCCAGATCGACGGAGCACCCCGGGACCTCTGGCAAAGCGACCAGGACGTTCTCGACTGGCTCAAGCAAGCCGGTTGGCCTGTCGACGTAAACCCCTCCAGGCTCAAGCCGCGCGCATTGCTCCAGGCAGCGCGAACCCTGCGAGAAACCATCCGTACGCTCGTAGAAAGAAGAAAAACAGGAAAGCGCGTCGATCCCGAAGCCCTGAACGCATTTCTCGACGAAGCTCGAAATCATCTTGAGCTGGTATCCAAAAAAGATGGAAGCCTGCAACTCATTCGCCGCTGGAAACAGCGGTCTGCCGAAGAAATCCTGGCCCCGCTCGCCGAATCCGCCGCCGACCTGCTCGTCCACGGCGATTTCGATCTCATAAGACGCTGCGAGAGCGAAGACTGCGTCCTGTGGTTCTACGACCGCACAAAATCGCACCATCGTCGCTGGTGCAGCATGGCCACCTGCGGCAACCGCCACAAAGTCGCAGAGTATAGAAGACGTCAGCAGGCTAGTTCATAAACAAAAACCGCCACTACGAGTGCGCCGCCTGCTCCTCGAGCACCATCATCAGTTCCTCCCACTCCGCCGTCAAAGCGGTGAGCTGACCCCGAAGATCCTCCAGCAGCGCCGACTGCCGCTCCGTCTCCGCCACCGAAACAAAACTCCCCAGCGCCCCCTCTGTGTGCGCAATCGAGGCCTCAATCCGCGGAACCTCTTCTTCAAGAAAGGCACAGCGATCCTCCATCTGCTTCAGCTTGATGGGGTTCAGCTTCTTCGCCCTGTCCTTCGGCGCAACACTGCTCTCTTCAACCCTCGAATCGTCGCTGTCCGCCCCATTCGAAGCCCTTTGCCCTGCGATCACCGGAGGCGCAACCGCTACAGCCGCAGGCAATCGCAAGCCATTCCCCTTAGCAGCCTGCTCCTCCTGATCCCTGACAAACTCCGCGTAGTTGCCGGGATACACCACCACCCCGCCATCCTTGACCTCCATCACCTTCGTGGCCAGCCGATCCAGAAAGTAGCGGTCATGCGAAACAAAAATTACCGTCCCCGAAAAAGACTCGATCGCCTCCAGCAACACATCCTTGGCCCGCATGTCCAAGTGATTGGTAGGCTCATCCAGCAGCAGAAAATTCGACGGCGAAACCAGAATCCGCGCCACCGCATACCGGTTCCGCTCCCCGCCCGACAGCACCCCAAGCGGCTTGAAAACATCGTCGCCGGAGAACAGAAAACATCCCAGCAGCGACCTCAAAGCGAGTTCGGGCACCTTGATCGCCGCCTTGCTGATGTCATCCAGCATCCGCGCGGTAGGGTCCAGCACCTTGTACTGATCCTGCGCAAAGTACTCGGCAATCACGTTATGCCCCAGCTGCACCGATCCCGAAGTCGGCGCCTCCACCCCCGTCAGCAATCGAATCAGCGTCGACTTGCCCGCCCCATTATGCCCCACCAGCGCCACACGGTCACCGCGGTCAATAGTGAAGTTGACACCTTCCAGCACCCGCTTTTCGCCATAGCTCTTGGCCAGATTCTGCGCCGTCACCACCGTCTTGCCCGAAGGCGGCGGCTGAGGAAAGCTGAAGTGAATCACCGGCTCTTCCTCGGGAATCTCGATCCGCTCGATCTTTTCCAGTTCTTTGATCCGCGACTGCACCTGCTTGGCCTTCGTAGCCTGCGCGCGGAACCGCGTAATGAACACCTCAAGATGCTCGATCTGCTCCCGCTGATTCTTGTAAGCAGCAATCAGCTGCGCCTTGCGATCTTCCTTCTGCTTCAGATACTTCGTGTAATTCCCGGCATAGATCTGCAGCCGCTTGTTCCATATCTCGACCGTCCGCTCCACCGTAACATCCAGAAAATACCGGTCATGCGAAATCAGAATGTACCCAAACGGATAGCTGCGCAGATAGTTCTCAAGCCAGTTGCGAGTCTCAAGATCGAGATGGTTGGTCGGCTCGTCCAGCAGCAGCAGATTAGGCCGCGCCAGCAGCAGCTTGGCCAGCGCAATCCGCATCTGCCACCCTCCCGAAAACTCCTCCGTCCGCCTGGCCCAATCCTCTTTGCCAAAACCCAACCCGCCAAGCACCGCCCCCACCTGAGCATCCAGCGCATACCCGTCCAGCGCATGAAACCGCCCCTGTAGCATCGAATAGCGCTCCGCCGTAGCCGCATACTCCACCCCGGCATGATCCAGAGTGGACATCGCCCCGGCCAGCCGCTCGATCTCAACCTCCATCTCGCGCAGTTCATCAAAGACCGAAAGGCACTCGTCAAACACCGACCGCCCACTCAGCCGCAGACCCTCCTGCGGCAGATAGCCAATCGACATACCGCGCGTCATCTGCATCTGGCCGTAATCGAGCGTCTCAAGCCCCGCCAGCACCTTCATCAGCGTGGACTTGCCCGTCCCATTCGCCCCCACCAGCGCAGTCTTCTCCTGCGCCGTGATCAGCCAATTGGCATCCGTGAATAGAACTCGTGCCCCAAACCGCTTACCCGCATTTTGTAAAGAAAGCATTCCCTCTCAGGGTATCGCCTTTGCCCGCCGCCACGAAATCCAGCCCATTCCGAGGTAGTGAGTAACTTTGAATCCTAACTTTTCGGATCGACGTTAAGTCGAAACAACAGATCACTTACCAATGCCGGCTTCGGGTTCCTGATCGGAGGCTAATAATCGTCACGAACCCACTGACAACTGATAGCTGTATTTACCAACTACTTCTCTCCTGTTCAGCGCGCTCGGTTTCGTGCTATAGATGTGTTTCTGAATTCGGCCGCTCGTCTGGCCATCAATACTACCGACACCAATCACTCATGGCCTGCCACTTCAGCGCGCGCTCATATCACTCACAACTTTTTGCCGCCCTTTCGATTCGGCTCCTCAACATTCAACTTCGAAAAGGATCCAGCCATGCTGACTCATTCCCGCCGCATCCTGCAGCTCGTTGCCTTCAATCTCGTCGTCGCCGCCACCCTGGGCTCAACCGCCCGCGCGCAGCGGCCCACGCCCCTCATCGTGCCCATACATCACGGCAAACCCTTGCCGCAAACTCAGCAGTCCTCGTCCTCCGGCTTCTGGAGCGAGCTCCATTTCTCGCCGTTCTTCGTCCTCTTCAACGGCGCCACAAATCCCATCCTGCTTACTGACGGCACCGTGCTCGTCCAAGACACAGGCGACGGGAATTGGGCGACGCTCACCCCCGACGCAAACGGCAGCTACATCAACGGAGCCTGGTCCGGGTTCAGCCCCCTGCCCGATGGCTACGCCCCGAATATTCACTCGAGCGCCGTCCTGCCCGATGGCCGCGTTCTCGTTGAAGGCGGTAAATTCAACGAGCAGCAAAATGGCAACTTTTCCCCAGTGCAGACGGATATGGGCGCAATCTACGATCCGGCCACAGGCCTTTGGACTCTCGTCGCTCCGCCCCCCGGCTGGAGCACCATCGGCAACGGCCCGGCCATAATCCTGGCCAACGGCACCTACATGCAGGGCAACTGCTGCACCAATCAGGTAGCCCTCTTCGACGCTAAAACCCTCACCTGGACCGCCACTGGCCCAGCCAAATCCACCCAGAACGAGAATCAAGGCTGGACCCTGCTCCCCAATGGCGAAGTCCTCACCGTTAACAGCTACGTGGGCAATTACATGCCCCTGGGCACGAGCTCCGAGCTTTACGATCCGCGCGCCGGCTCGTGGCACGGCGCCGGCAGCACCATCGCCCAGCTATGGGACTCGCAGGCCGGTTGCGGAATACCCGACCCCTCGTTTGAGATCGGCCCCGGCATCCTGATGCCCGAGGGCAAAATCTTCTACGCCGGAGCAAACACCTGTCCCGATGCCTCCGGCAACACGGCCATCTACAACACCAGGACCGGACAATGGACTCCTGGACCAACCTTCCCCAACGGCCTCGATATGGCGACAGGACCGGCCGCCGTCGAACCCAACGGCAAAGTCCTCCTGATGGCCAGCCCCGGCATATACACACGGAGCTCGCAGTTCTTCGAGTGGGATGGCAAATCGCTGGCACCCGCTCCCCAGTCCGACTACGCCTCTCAAGACAGCTCGTTTCAGGGCAACATGCTCGTGCTGCCAACCGGCCAGATTCTGCTCACCGATCTCACCGAAGACGTGGAGATTTACACGCCCGCAGCCGGTTACCGCGACGACTGGGCGCCCGAAATCAATCACATACACGGCGCCAGCCACCGCCGCTCCACCTGGGAACTCCTCAGCGGCCAAACCTACAAGATCTCAGGTCGCCGCTTCAACGGCATGACACAAGGCACGTCTTACGGCGGCGGAGCCCAGCAGTCCGCCACCAACTATCCACTCCTCCGCATCATCAACGACAGCACCGGCCACGTCTTCTACTGCCGCACCCACGACCACAGCAGCATGGCCGTCGACTCCGAAAGGGAAGTCTCCACCTTTTTCGACGTCCCATCCACCATCGAAACCGGCCCCTCCAAACTCGAAGTCGTCACCAACGGCATCCCCTCCCGCCCCGAACACGTCGAAGTCTACTGATCCAGGGGTAACCGGAGTCGGAATCCCCACGGACAGGTCTTTGTCCGTGGGGTGAAAGTCGAAGGACCGGCGGGTGGCCCAGGTCTCCAGTAAGAAAAATGAACCAACTGGGTGCCCCATGTCTGGATTTTCAGACATGGGATTTCGTGCCTCCGCCTTCGAGGTTCCGTGCCGCAAGTCTTTCCATCCCACATCTCAAAATCGAGATGTGGGGCACCCAATTCAGTTGGGGAAGTACCTCAAGACGTGGGCCACCCGGCTGGTCCAACCTGGGCTGCGGCCGCTTCGCCGGCGAAGGACTTCGGACGCACCAACCAATAGAACGCGACCAGGTGAGTGATCATCAGCAGAGGCACGTAGATCACCGGGATGGCGTAGGTGGAGGCCAACTGGCCAGCCAGCGCAGGAAGCCCTGCCTTAACAGCGTGGTAGTAGTCGAGGATGAGGTCGGTCGTTCCCACAAGATTGAAGCCGACGACGAACAGCCAGAACACCGGACGTATCCGTACAGTGAGAAGCGCTAGTATGGCCAGCAACCCGGTCGCAAAGTCGCCGTAGGCCGCGAACGTAGCGAAACCGGCGGGCAGGTTGGGACCGACAACGCCAGGAAGAATAAAGACCAGCCCGAAGAAGCGAAGGCTGTGCAGGGTTGCGATTGCCCGGTGCGCTTCGAACCGGCCCATCGACTTGAGCCGGGGCAGAATGTAGACGCCGAAGCAGAGCAGCCACGCGACGTAGCCGAGAACGAGATGGATTAGGAAGATAGTTTCTGGCGACATACGGCCTCCTGCCCCATGGGATTATGTACATAATCCTATGGATTCAGAATTTCTTCGAATGAATCAAGGTTCGAATGAATCAAGGAAGGATGCACTGCATCTTGAGATTATTGTCAGCATCCTATAATGAGCCATGCGCTACGGGCCCGAACACAAAGCCGAAACCCATCAGAAGATTGTGAAAGACGCCTCGCGGCGCGTTCGCGCTGAAGGCATCACCGGAGCCGCGGTTTCAGCCGTTATGCGAGACGCCGGCCTGACCCCAGGAGGCTTTTACAAGCATTTCGAAAACAAGGACGAGCTGCTCATCGAGTCGCTGGGCGACGCCTTCCGGGAGATCGCCGACCGACTCGCCCAAATTGCGGAAACGTCTCCGCCGAAGACGGCCTGGAAGGCGATCGTGAAGACCTACCTGAGCCCGGAACACTGCGATCACGTCGAGTGCGGGTGCCCCCTGGCAGCCCTTGCGTCCGACTTGGCGCGGGCCGATCAGGCGATGAGGGGCAACATCCTTGGGGAGATGACGAAATACAAAAATCGAATGCTTCCCTTTATGCCGGGCCGGCGGGTTGCCGACAAAGAGCACGCTTTCTTCGCGATTTTTTCAACGATGCTCGGGGCAGTTGGAATAGCCCGCATCCTACCCGATAAGAAGGCACGAACAAGCGTGCTTGCGAGCGCTCGGGATTTTCTCTTGCGCAGCTTCTGAAGGCAGGCGCTATCCGGATCAGTAACAACAAACGTCCTCAATTGACTGATAGGGCAACTTCCGGATTGTCGGTACTGATCGGGACTCAATTCGGCGTCACGGGATCTGTTGAACCCATTGGGTCCGCCATGCAGGCGCCTCGAAGGGATCTGCAAAATACTGAGTCTCGTGCACGACCTTACCGTTGCGGAACTCCATAATGCTCACTGTGTATGCTGGTCGCCCCTGGTAGGTGATTGTGTATTCCGTGATCCAGAGATCACCTTTTCCGAGAATTCGCTTGACGTTGAACCCCGACGGCTTGCCAGGATGATGGCTCCGCAAGGCCTGCAAATTGCTTCGACCGACAATCCGCTCGCCTGACTGAGGGTAATCACAGATGGCATCGTCAGCGTAGATATCGTGTTCCGCGTTTGCATCCGCGACTGCGGATGCGTGCCAATGCGCGTCCAGGGCTTCACGGATCTGTTCATCTTCCATCGTCGCTCCAGTCTCTTCTCCGACTTAGATAACTATTGTCGCTCGTGGAGTAGGCGGGTGGCCCAGATCTCCTCCAAGAAAAATGAACCGACTGGGTGCCCCATGTCTGGACTTTCAGACATGGGATTTCGCGCCTTCATCCTTCGGATGGCCCGTTACCTGGAAACAACAGATCACTGCCACATGCCGGCTTCTCGGTACCGATCGGATGATTCAGATGGCCTGGCGTGTGATTGGATGAAGTTCCTCACTCGATCCGCCCTCTATTAACTCATTCAACGAGTCACCGACAGCGATGCGATTCCGGCCTGCCTTCTTGGCTCGATAGAGAGCGCGGTCAGCTGCAATCATCAGGCTATTGCATACCGTCTTCTTTGTTGGCCACGCGGTGGCAACTCCCTGGCTTACCGTCAATTTTGCAGAGACTGGAGAGCCAGGATTTGGGAGTTCAAGTCGACAGACCGCCTCTTGAACTTGTCGTGCGACCGTCATCGCACCTTCCGGCCCCGTATCGGGTAGCAGGAGAATGAATTCGTCTCCTCCGTACCTGGCTGCAAGGTCGCCGGGGCGCCGCGCTGATTCGATCAGCTTTTTCGCCACTGACACAAGCGAACGATCCGCAGGCCCGTGCCCCAAACCGTCATTCAGGCCTTTGAAATAGTCAATGTCAATTAGCACCATCGAAAGAGGTCGACGCGCTCGCACAGAACGATCCCACTCCAATGTAAGTTGTTCGTCAAGCCGCCGGCGGTTGGCGATGCCGGTTAAGGCGTCAGTCCTTGAAAGCTCTTCCAACTTCGCCGTTCGCTCTCTGACCCTTTCTTCGAGGGACTGAATTAATTGATCGCGCTCCGCCTCAAGTTGCTTTCTGCCTGTAATGTCTTCAATCACGGCGATGAAATAGTCCGGCGTTTCATCAACTTTACGCACAAGCGAGACCGTCAGGTTAACCCAGACCAGTCGTTTGTCTTTCATAAAGTAGCGCTTTTCCATTGAGTACGTGGAACGCTCTCCAGTCAGAAGAGCTCGCACCAACGCCCAATCCGCTTCCAGGTCATCTGGGTGGGTAATGTCTTCAAAGGTTAGTTCCCGGAGTTCATTCTTGGAGTATCCGACAATCTCACAGCATCGGCGGTTTACATTCAGCCATTTCCCGTCGATCCCAACATGCGCGATGCCAACAGCCGCCTGTTCGAATGTCGCGATAAATCGAGTCTCGGATGCGGCAAGCCTTTCGACCCAGTCGGTGACATCCATGTTCATTCCCAACATGTGCAAGGACTGATCGGAACGCCGGATAACCTTCGCATACCCAAAGATCCATAAGATCTCCCCGTCTCGACCTGTCACGCGAAATTGCTCACGAAACCCCGTCTCAGTTTCGAGAGCCCGCTCTGCCGCAAGTCGGACTTGCTCACGATCTTCCGGATGCACTACCTCGGCCCATGCCGCAGATGAATTGATCTCCCTTGCAGGTCGCGAGTATATTTCAGTCTGCCCCGAAGTCCAACGAAGTTCGTCAGAGGAAGGGATCCATTCCCATGTCGCCAGCCTCGCGCTGCCCAGCGCTAATGCAACGATCTCAGGGTCTAACGAAAACATTGGAAGTCCCTCCCATCTGTAAAAACGCGGCCATTCGCCATTCGCCCGTCTTAATGGACCGATGCTATCAGCAATCATCGAGTTGAGAATCGTGCCTAAATGTTGGAAGTACGAACAGTTGCGCGAATTGGCCTCAAAATCGCAGGCAATGTAACAATACCCGCAATCAACGTAAGAAATCACACAGACAACCTACGCATACCGACGAATTACGTTGCCCAATCCATCCATGCACCCGGAAAACCAAATCTAAAGTGCCCGGTCGCAATTCAGAAACAACCCCGCGCTACCTATAAGAAAATAGAGAAATGGAAACCGCTCGCGCCGCCGTAAGAATCGACAAATGGCTCTGGGCCGCCCGCTTCTTCAAAACCCGCGCCCTGGCCCAGAAATCCTGCGAAATGGGCCGCATCGTCTCCAACGGACACCTCGCCAAGCCCTCCCGCGACGTCCGAATCGGCGACAGGCTCCAGATCAAAAACGAAGGCGGCGAATACGAGATCGAAGTCCTCATCCTGAGCGAAATGCGCGGCCCAGCCGCTGTCGCCCAAACCCTCTTCCGCGAAACCGAAGCCAGCCGCGAAGCCCGCTTGAAACTAGCAGCAGAACAAAAAGCCCTGCAACAACTCGATGGCTACCTGCCCGCAGCCAAGCCCTCCAAACGCGACCGCCGCCAGATCAATCGCTTCCGCGGCCGCGCCTGAATGGAGTCAGAGCGGACCCGCGGCTTCTCCTGCCGACCATGTACAATTTCCCGGTAATCGCTAACTGTCGCACCGCAAACGGCCAATTCCATATTGAATCGAAATGCCGATCCTCACAGTCAATAAATTTGGCAAACAGACCGCTCTGTGGGACCTCGGACATCCAACCTGGGCGCAAATCGTAGATATGCGGGTATGCTTGGGGAGTCGAAATTTAGCAATTGGAGTCGCGAATGAGCAAGTCCCTCTTTGACCTGACCGGAAAGACCGCCGTAGTCATAGGCGGCACCACCGGCATCGGCCATTCCCTTTCCCTCGGACTCGCCGACGCCGGGGCCGACGTCGTCGCATCCGCCCGCCGAAGCGATGAGGTCAAGAAGACCGCCGCCGAAATCGAAGCCAAAGGCCGCCGCACCCTGCAAATGATTTCGGACGTCAAAGACCGTGACTCCCTCGTCACCCTGCGCGAAGCCGTGCTTGAGTTCTTCGGCAAAGTCGACATCCTGATCAACTGCGCCGGCACCACCAAGCGCGGCCCCACACTTACCTTCGCCGAAGTCGACTGGGACCACATCCTCGAAACCAACCTCACAGGCACCCTGCGCGGCTGTCAGGTTTTCGGCGAAGCCATGCTGGCCGCAGGCTACGGCCGCATCATCAACATCGCCTCGCTCTCCACCTTCGTCGCGCTCAATGAAGTCGCCGCCTATGCCGCCAGCAAAGCCGCCGTCGGCTCCCTGACCAAAACCCTCGCCGTCGAGTGGTCAAAACACGGAGTCCTGGTCAACGCCATCGCCCCCGGCGTCTTTCGTACCGCGCTCAACTCGCAACTGCTCGACAGCACCCCGCGAGGCAAAGAGTTCCTCACGCGCACGCCCATGGGCCGCTTCGGCAACACCGACGAGTTGGTCGGCGCAGCAATCTATCTCGCCTCCGATGCAGCCTCCTTCGTCGCCGGTGAAATCATCGCAGTCGATGGCGGCTTCCTCGCCAGCGGCGTCAACCAATAAGGAGATTGCGATGAGCCTCACGCTGAAGCCAAAAGAATCCGGTCGCTGGGACCTAGTCTCCCTCGGCGAAGTCATGCTCCGCCTCGACCCCGGCATCGGCCGCGTCCACACCACGCGCACCTTCCAGGCATGGGAGGGTGGCGGCGAATACAACGTCGCCCGCGGCCTCAAGCGCTGCTTCGGCCTCCGCACCGCCATCGTCACCGCACTAGCGGACAATCCCGTCGGCCGCCTAGTAGAAGACCTCATGTTTCAAGGCGGCGTCGATCAGTCGCACGTCCGCTGGGTCAAGTACGATGGCGTCGGGCGCACCGTGCGCAACGGCCTCAACTTTACCGAGCGAGGATTCGGCGTGCGCGCGGCCCTCGGCTGCTCCGACCGCGGCCACACCGCCGTCTCCCAGATCAAGCCCGGCGAGATCGACTGGGACGAGATCTTCGTAACAGAAGGCACACGCTGGTTCCACACCGGCGGCATCTTCGCCGCACTCTCCGACTCGACCCCGCTGGTCGCCAAGGAAGCCATCGAAGCAGCCCATCGAAACGGCGTCATCGTCAGCTACGATCTGAACTACCGAGACAGCCTCTGGAAATCGATCGGCGGCAAGGCGCGCGCTCTCGAAGTCAACAGCGAACTTGCTCCTCTCGTCGACGTCATGCTCGGCAACGAAGAGGACTTCACCGCCTCGCTAGGCTTCGAGGTCGAAGGGCTCGGCAATGTCGATGAGCATGTAGGCGAACTCGACACCAGCAACTTCCGCCGCATGATCGAGCAGGCCGTCGCCAAATACCCCAACTTCAAAGTCGTCGCCACCACCCTGCGCAACGCCCGCACCGCGACAGTCAACGACTGGGGAGCAGTCTGCTACGCCGACGGCCAGTTTTACGAAGCGCGCCCCATGCCGGCTCTCGAAATCCTCGACCGCGTCGGCGGCGGCGACTCATTCGCCTCCGGCCTCATCTACGGCTTCCTCGCAGGCAAAGGCCCGCAATACGCTGTCGATTGCGGCTGCGCCCACGGGGCCCTCGCCATGACCACCCCCGGCGACACCACCATGGTCACCCTGCCCGAAGTCGAGCGCGTCATGAAAGGCGGCACAGCCCGTGTCCTGCGCTGAACATTGCAGCCACTCTGTGCACGATGAAGGGTACGGGCCTTTAGCCCGTACATGAGTTAGCGAAAGTTTGAGGGGCTTTAGCCCCTGAGGTTCAGAGATACAAATGCACAAGTCAGAAGTTATAGCGAAAATCCGCGAAGTAGGCCTCGTCCCGGTCCTCCGCGCCGACAGCGAAGAAGAAGCCCTCGCCATCGCTTACGCCCTTGAAGCAGGCGGCGTCACCATCCTCGAAGTCACCATGACCGTTCCCGGAGCCATCGACGCCATCCGCCGCCTCTCCCGCGAAGCAGGCGACCGTATCCTCGTAGGCGCAGGCACCGTCCTCGATCCAGAAACAGCCCGCGCATGCATGTTAGCCGGGGCGCAGTTCATCGTAAGTCCAGCTCTCAATCTACGCACCATCGAGATATGCCGTCGCTATAACGTCGCCGTCTTTCCCGGAGGACTCACACCCACCGAAGTCGTCACCGCCTGGGAAGCCGGAGCCGATGCCGTAAAAGTATTCCCATGCAGCGCCATGGGCGGAGCAAGCTATCTCAAGGCCCTCAAAGCTCCACTACCACAGATCGAACTTATCCCTACCGGCGGCGTTTCACTAGCGACAGCAGCCAGTTTTCTTGAAGCCGGCGCCCTCGCCCTCGGCGTTGGCGGCGACCTCGTCGATAACAAAGCCATCCGCGCCGGCAAGCCCGAAGTCATTACTGAGAACGCAAAGAAGTATCTCGAAATCGTAGCCGCGCATCACCAGAAGTCTGCCTGACAGCATGAAAGCTCTGATTCTCAACCAACCCGGCGAGGTCGCCATAGAATCCGTGAAAGGCCCCGCCCCTGTTGGCGAAGAAATTCTCTTGCAGGTGCGTAGCGTAGGCCTGTGCGGCAGCGATCTCAACTCCTATCGCGGCAAGAATCCGATGATCTCCTACCCCCGCATCCTCGGCCACGAAGTAGCCGCAACTGTTGTCGAAACGAGCAAGACACATCCGCAATTTACCGCCGGGCTGAACGTAACACTCTCGCCTTATACTCAGTGCGGCAAGTGCCCATCCTGCCTGCGCGGCCGACCCAACGCCTGCCAATTCAACGAAACCATGGGCGTCCAGCGTGACGGCGCGCTCGCGGAATACATCGCTGTCCCGCCCGGCAAACTGTACACCGCCAACCTGAACCTCAAAGAGCTCTGCCTTGTCGAGCCACTAACCGTCGGCTTTCACGCTGTAGCGCGCGGTCGAGTTTCCCATGAAGATATCGTCGCCATCATCGGCTGCGGCGGCGTGGGTCTAGGCGCGGTGGCAGCCTCAGGCTTCCGTCGCGCCCGCACCATCGCTATCGACGTAGATGACAACAAGCTCAGCCTGGCCATCAAAGCCGGAGCCACGGATACAATCAACACCACGCGCGAAGATATGCACGAGAAGCTTCAGGAACTAACCGGAGGCCGCGGTCCCGACGTCATCATCGAAGCTATCGGGCTTCCGCAGACCTTCCGCGCTGCCGTCGAAGAAGTAGCCTTCACCGGACGAGTGGTCTACATCGGCTATGCCAAGGAGCCAGTCGCCTACGAGACCCGCCTCTTCGTGCAGAAGGAGTTGGATATCCTCGGCTCGCGCAACGCCCTTCCAGAAGACTTCCACGATGTCATCCGCATGTTCGAAGAGCATCGCTTTCCGGTCAATGAGGCCGTCAGCAACATCGTCTCCATCGAAGATGCTCCCGCAATCCTGAAATCATGGAGCGATAACCCAGCCGCCTTCTCCAAGATCATGATCGAAGTAGGCTGAGTCTCGCTTATTGGTTTTCCAGCGCAGCGTGCGGCCATCCGCCGCTCCAGTCAATCGTCGATATCTGCAGCGAAGGCTTCCCGGTCTTCGCATCGTAAGCATGAAAGACGATAATATCCTGCCCCTTCGGGTCCATCAGCAGGCTCTCTCCGCCCGGGCCAAGCCACTTCGAATTGGGCATTAGAAGCTGTGTCCCTCCGCCTTCGGTCAATAACTTCCCACTCTCATCCACATACGGCCCGGTTACCTCCTTCGACCCTCCCACCATGGTCTTGTAAGTGCTCTTCAGTCCCCTGCAGCATAAATCCCATGAAGTAAACAGATAGAAGTACTCTCCATACCGAACGATGAACGGAGCCTCGATGGCCTGCCAGTTCGGCGGCAGATTCGGCGGCGCGGGCGGGGCATTTTCTGGCTTTGCCCGCCGCGCCAGCGAATATAACTTCGTATCTGTTTTCGATATCATCCCGTCAGCATCGAGGCGGCGCATCTTGATCCCGTCCCAGAAGCTACCAAAAGACAGCCAGGCGTTTCCCTTCTTGTCCACGACGAAATTAGGGTCGATGGCGTTGAAGTTATCATCCGTCCTCGATTCCAGCACCAAGCTTTTATCGACCCACTTATAGTCAGGGCTCGCAAAATCAAGCGTTTTGTTCACCGCCAGCGCAATCCCCGAAGTGTTCTTGCCAAAGAGCGAATACGCATAATACATCCGGTACTCGCCATTCACATAAGAGATATCCGGAGCCCACAAGTCCTTAGTCCCCGGGCTTCGCTCCTGAATCCACTTCGGAATCTCGTCGAAGACATGCCCGCACAGCTTCCATTGCTCCAGATCCTCCGAACAGCGCACGGCAAACTGACCGCCATCCGGCGCCTTACCCGTTGCAAAGACATACCACGTCTTGCCTTGCTTCATGATCGACGGATCATGCGTCCCAGCCGCATCGCCCGAGAGGTGATACGCACGCGGCCCCTCGCCAAAACATCTGGCCATACCTGCAAGCAGCATCACTGCACACAGTGCGATTTTCCTTATCCGGAAACGTGTCATCCGCATTTTTGCCCTATCTGAAACTCGGCCACATTGACCGAGATAACGTTTTCCCGGAGTCTACCAGAATCACCCACAACTCGGCAGCTCTTAGCCACGTTCTGTGTCGATTTCCGCCCTTGCGTCAGAGGCGTGTAACTCTCAATTACACTCATCAAACGAAGCAGGAAGCAGGAGAAGCCGTCGTGGACAAGACACTGAGCAACACGTGGCAGACGATCCGAAAGCATCCGATCCTCGCCGGCGTTGTCGGTTCTCTATTGATTCTCACGCTTTTCATCCTTCCCGCCTATCTCTTTCATTGGGACTGGACCGGTTTCCCGGCAGGGACGAGCAAGATCGAAGTCACAAACCCCGCTCCCGGCAACTATAACGTCGCCCTATCGCAGTCAGGCAAATCCCTGTGGGACTGGCTCAGCCTGCTCGGTACTCTCGCCATCCCTATCGTCGTTGGCTTCGGAGCGGCCTGGTACACCGCTGAGCAAGCCAAAGCCAGTGACCGCGAAAACACCGATAACCAGCGTGAATCGGCGCTGCAGGCCTACATCGACAAAATGTCTGAACTGCCGCTCGCGAATCACCTGCGCGATTCGCCATCCGTCTGGGATCAGGCAGATGGAAAACCGGCCCCAGCCGATACGACCGAGGTGCGCAACATCGCGCGAGTCAGAACTCTGACCGTGCTGCGCAGGCTCGATGGCGAAAGGAAAGCGGTCGTACTTCAGTTCCTGCACGAATCGAAACTCATCGACAAAGACAATCCGATTATCGATTTGAACGGAGCCGATCTTAGCCACGCCAACCTCAGCAAACTCAACCTGCGACAGGCGAACCTGGGCAACATTGACCTGAGCACAACCACCCTGAGTGACACGCAACTCTACGGCGCCAATCTCGGCAATTCGATCCTCCGCAATCTCGATCTGCGCACCACAGGCCTCGCAGGCGCAGACCTCAGCGGAGCAGACCTCAGCAACGTCAACCTGAACGGAAGCTACCTGAGCGGCACAAATTTGATCACCGCCAAATTGCCAGGAGCAGACCTCGGCGGGGCATATCTCACAAAGGGCTTCGAAACCAAAGACCCTTCACCGCCCGCCATGATGAACGGTGCCGACCTGACGGGTGCCAATCTAACCGGCGCAGACTTGTCCGGCGTGAACTTAAACGCCGCAACGCTCGACAAGGCGGCCCTGCAAAGAGCCAACTTCACCGGCGCAAATCTGATGGCAGCGCATCTGATCGAAGCTAATTTGACGGATGCAATCCTCGACGGCGCCGACTTGCACTACATCATCTACAGAGACACCATCATGCCCGACAAATCGGTCAAGACCGAACTACCTTTCGGTATCAAATAGAGTGACTAGAGCGACAACTTTCGGCGTCCAGCAAAACAAAACCGCTGATCGACCTTTTAAAGGCGTCGATCAGCGGCTGAGTTGCTATTCGGCTATTCCGTGGATTCTTCGCTCTCGTTTAACTGCATCCGCTCGTGGACCCACAGCTCATGCAGCGATAGCACGACCCGTTCCGCACCATGATTGCTCCGCAGGTTCCGCAGCTCGGCGCGTCGCCCATGTCGTACATCTCGCGCATCGCGTCCGACGCGTGATACAGGCCGCGATCCGTCAGTTTCGGCATGCTCGTCGACGCAGTCTGAGGCGTTTCGGGTGCAACACGAACCTCAGGCACCGGTCCAACCGCAGAAGCGTTCACTTGGTTCAGCCGCCGGGCAATATCCTCGACCAGCCTGGTCAGCGCCGCGCCGGAAACTCCCGGCGTCCCCGCACCCGGATCGGAGTCGGCATCCGTCTCCGGAATCAGGCTAGGCGGCGGAGCAGGCAGCTCCTGCGCCTGTGGCATCAGTCCGGCAAACAGCGGCAACTGCGTCCCTGAAAGAAAGCGCAACTGCACCCAGCGGAAGATATAGTCCATCAGGCTCTTGGCGTAGCCGATCTGCTCATTGCCCGTCCAGCCCGAAGGCTCAAAGCGGGTATGGGCAAACTTTTCGCACAGCACCTTTAGCGGAACGCCATGCTGCAGCGCCAGCGAGATCGACGTGGCAAAGGCATCCATCAGCCCTGAAACCGTCGAGCCCTCCTTCGCCATCTTGATGAATATCTCGCCCGGCTGGCCCGTCGGATAGAGACCCACAGTGATGTAGCCCTCATGCCCGGCAATCGAGAACTTGTGCGTCACCGAAGCCCGTTCCTCAGGCAACCGATGCCGAACAGCCTTGGGCGGCGCGTTCAAATCCTGATTCGCAGCTGCGTTGGGAGCCGCCGCTACAGGCGGAGCGACTGGAGGAGCAGTCTTGATCGCCGCGGCCTTCACTTCGGCAGTAGCCAGCGCATCCAGTGTCGCCTGGAAAGCCTGCGCCGCCGCAATCACTTGCTTCGAGCTGACCTCCAGCTTGTCGCTGATCTTGGCTTGCAGTGTCTTGACGTCGGCATCCGCAGCTTCCGCACCGGCAGCCAGCGACGCCAGCACGCGCGACCCGGCCGCATCGAGCGCCGTCGGTTCAGATTTCTTCGCATCCTGACTCGTGTTGAGTGGCTGCACACCCTTCGAGCCATCGCGATAAATCGCCACTGCCTTCAGGCCCTGGCGCCAGCTTTCCATATATGCCTCGGCGATCTGCTCCACCGTGGCCTCATGCGGCAGGTTCACAGTCTTCGAGATAGCCCCCGACAGGAACGGCTGTGCCGCCGCCATCATCTTGATGTGGCCCATGTAGTGGATCGACCGCGTACCCTTCGACGGCTTGAACGAGCAGTCGAAGACACTCAGGTGCTCCGGCTTGATCCCCGGCGCGCCCTCGATCGTCCCCGTCGCATCGATGTAGCTGACAATCGCATTGACCTCGTCGCCGTTGTATCCCAGCTTGAAGAGCGCAGAAGGCACGGTCTGGTTGACGATCTTGATCATGCCGCCGCCGACGAGCTTCTTGTACTTCACCAGCGCCAGATCAGGCTCAATGCCCGTCGTATCGCAATCCATCATGAAGCCGATCGTTCCCGTCGGCGCCAGCACTGTGGTCTGCGAGTTGCGATAGCCGTAGCGCTCGCCATAGATCAGCGCCATATCCCAGCACTCGCGACTGGCCTCGACCAGCGAATCAAGCTGCGGAGCGACAAACGGCTCGGCCGAGGTCTTGGATTTGCCGATCTTGTTCACCTCCGCGCGGTGCATGCGAATCACATCCAGAAACGGTTCGCGATTCACATAGAACCCAGGGCAAGCCCCTCCCTGACGATCCACCTGCGCCGTCAGCGGAGTAGCCGAAGCCAGCGGAGGGCACGTCGCCGCAATGATCGAAGACTGCAGATACGCCTGCCCGCACATGATCGCTGTCAACGCACCGGCATAGTCGCGCCCGGCGTCCGAATCATACGGAAGCCCGCAAGCCATCAGCAGCGCGCCCAGATTGGCATAGCCCAGACCCAGCGGCCGGTACTCATGCGAATTCCGTGCAATCGCCTCGGTCGGGTAGCCTGAGTTGTCCACCAGAATCTCCATCGCCGTGATGACAATCGAAATCGCATGGCGATAAGCCTGAATATCGAACGCCCCCGAAGAATTGACAAACTTCAGCAGGTTAAAGCTCGCCAGATTGCAGGCCGAGTTATCCAGGAACATGTACTCCGAGCACGGATTCGAGGCGTTGATCCGGCCCGAATTCTTGCTCGTGTGCCAGCGATTGATTGTCGTGTCGAACTGCATTCCCGGATCGCCGCACTGCCAGGTCGCCTCGGCAATCTTTTCCATGATCTCGCGCGCCTTGTAGGTCTTGACCGGCGACCCGTCTTTCACCGCTCGCGTCGTGAAATCCCCGTCCCGCTCATAAGCCCGCATGAACTCATCGTTCACTCGAACCGAGTTATTCGCGTTCTGGAAGAAGATCGACGAGTATGCTTCGGAATCCGGCCCAGACCCGTCATACCCCGCCCGAATCAACGCAAAAGCCTTCGCTTCTTCCTTCGACTTGCAGTCGATGAAGTCCACGATATCGGGATGATCCACGTTGAGGATCACCATCTTCGCCGCGCGCCGCGTCTTGCCGCCCGACTTGATCACGCCGGCGAAGGCGTCAAATCCGCGCATGAAGCTCAACGGCCCCGAAGCCGTCCCGCCGCCCGAAAGCAGTTCCATCGACCCGCGAATCGACGACAGGTTCGTTCCCGTCCCCGAACCCCACTTGAACAACATGCCCTCGGTCTTGGCCAGCGTCAGAATCGCATCCAGCGAGTCATCGACGGCATTGATAAAGCACGCCGAGCATTGCGGATTCCGGTAGCCCGTCACCGAGAATCGTACTGCGCAGGTATGCGGATCCCAATGCCAGTTTTGCGCGTCGGAATCCGGCTCCAGCCGGTCGCATCCCACGTTGAACCACACCGGCGAATTGAACGCCACCTTCTGCGATACCAGCATCGACACCAGTTCGTCATGGAAGATTGCCGCATCCTGCGCGCTGGCAAAATAACCGCCCCCCAGGCCCCAGTCCCGAATCGTCTCCGCCACACGGCCCACAAGCTGCCGCACGCCCGTCTCCCGCTCCGGCGTGTTCATCTGGCCGTGCAGGTACTTCGACGCCACGATGTTCGTCGCCGTCATCGACCAGTCGACCGGCACCTCGACATCTTTCTGCTCGAAGATCGATTTACCGCTGGCGTCAGTGATGGAAGCAGTGCGCTTCTCCCATTGCACTTCGTCGTAAGCGGAAAGGCCGGCCTTCGAAAAGCGGCGGGTGAACGTCAATCCGCCGCGCGAAAAATTGGGCGAGGCGCCAGCACCGGTGCTTGCGCTGGAGGTGGGAACCGGGGAGTAGATATCGGGCATGCAGTCTCCTTGATAGAACCGTGGGGTGGGTTCGTCGAACGTTGAATCAATACTTCGGACCTTTGAAAGACCCTGAGTATTAGATGAAGCAACTGGCAAAACGAGCCAGCATCAGTACAGGTTCAAGAGCGTGGCGGCCATGCTTTTCCGAGGAACTCGAGAACAAAAACAATTCCCGAAAGAACTACCAGGAATACCGGTAAGACCGGCAAAAACCGTCCGGCAGTCCATATTTGGTTCATCGCTTGTTAACAACCGCAGATGCCAAAATACCGCTGTCCGTTGGGCAGGTCAAGCGAGAACCACAATATGTTGTATTTTGTTGCGCTTGCACTGCACCTTCTTCAGCAACAGCCCATTTCCGCCGTGCAAAACAAAAAATCACCCTCAAACGGTGAAGTCCGCGCTCCAAAATGCCGAAATATTGTCCCGGAATCTCCGCAGGAATTACCCCGACGGGGGCTACAGCAACAGAATCTCCATCTACCAAGCTATGCTCGTTTGCAAATCACCCGCAAGGCGCTGAACGGTGCAAATCCGGTGAGCTCCTGTGCAAGTTGTGGACAAGGCAGCAACTGCGGCTCCGGCAGCGGGCGCGGTAAACTGGAGCCCATGCTCCTAAGTCCAGCAACGGAAACGGATTACGCCGCAATCATCGACCTCGTCAATCTGGCATATCGAGGCACAGGAGCCTCAGCCAGTTGGAACGTTGAAACGGGGGTGATCGAAGGGCAGCGCCTCAACGAATCGCTTCTCCGTGAAGATCTGGCCGCCACGCCAGGTGCGCACCTGCTCACCTGGCGTGACGACGGCAGCGGAATGCTCCTGGGCTGCGTGTGGCTTGAGCCCTTCGGAGACGGGGTCTGGTATCTGGGACTGCTGGCGGTCCAGCCCTATCAGCAAAAACGCCAGCTTGGGCGGTCACTTCTGACCGCCTCCGAAGACTTTGTGAGGGAGCACGGTGCGCGCCGCATCCGGATGACCGTGGTCAATGTTCGCGACGCACTGATCGCCTGGTATCAGCGCCGTGGTTACGCTCTCACCGGCGAAACCCAGCCGTTCCCTTACGGCGATGAGAGATTCGGCAAGCCGCTTCGAGATGACCTGCACTTTGTCGTGCTGGAAAGAGATATCTAATTCGGAAATCAAATCCGGTCCGCTAGCGCTCCGCGGCCGTGATCGGAAGCTGGATAGTAAATGCCGCTCCTCCCGAACTGTCGTCTCCTGCCGAAACAACCTCGATGGTTCCCCCGTGCCGGTCGATGATTTCCTTGGTCACCCATAGGCCCAGGCCGGTGCCGACATCGGTCTTGGTGGTGAAAAAGGGCTCGAAGATCCGCTCCGCAAGCTCAGGTTTGATTCCCGGCCCATTGTCCTCAATCGTGATGCCGACCCACATGCCCTCCGGCTTTGGTGCAGGAAACAGCTTCACTCGAATCGTGCCCCGCTCTGCGACCGCGTCTGCAGCGTTTGAGATCAGGTTTGAGATAGCCTGCGTCAATTCCCCGGTATAGCCCTGCACCGGCGGACACTCGGCCAGCTCGCGCTCGATCCGAATGTGCTTGGAGCTCAATTTGTTCGAGTAGAGCTTCAACACGTTTTCAATCACCACCGGTAATTCGACGCTTCCCCGTACCGTCGATTCCCGGTAAAAGCCCAGAGTCTGGCGCGTGATGTGCGAGACACGCTCCAATTCCTGCTCCGCCATTTCCAGCGGTTGTATCGCGGCGTCGGGAAGGCCTTCTACGTGCTGGACGATGTAGACCAGGTTCACCACTGCTTCAAGAGGATTGTTGATCTCATGCGCAAATGTAGCCGCAAGGCGGGCGGCCGCGGCAAGCTTCTCGGTCTTGCGCAAAATCTCCTGCGACTTGCGCTCGTGCGTGGCGTCGCGAAAAACCAGCACCACCCCTACCAGTTTCTGCCGATCATCACGTATAGGAGCCGCGCTGTCCTCAATCGGCGTCAAGTCCCCGTTCACATGACGAAGGACCGTGTGGTTCGCCAGCCCAACAACGACTCCCTGTTCCATCACCTTGCTTACTGGGTTATCAACCGGTTGGAGCGTGTACTCGTTAAAAATCGGAAAAACCTCATGAATCGGCCGCCCTTTCGCCTCTTCCATGGTCCGCCCCGTGAGATTTTCTGCAACAGGATTGAGAAAAGTTACCGTCCCGTTTTCGTCCGTCGCAATTACACCGTCCCCGAGGCTCGAAAGCGTGACTCGGAACCACTCCTCGCGTTCGGCAACCTCACGAGAATACTTTTCCCGCAGACCCATTTCCCTCAGGATGTAATACGCCAGCAGAAGCAGGCCGACGGCTGCGACGACGCTGGCCAGGTAGATGCACCAGATCGTTACTCCAATGCTCTTCTGATACTTTGCTTCTCGTGCAGCGTGAAGCGAATTCTCATCCGCCTCCATCTTCAAAACCAGTGTCCGGATCGCGCCCATATAGTGGCGGCCTTCATCCGACAAAACCAGCGCCCTCGCTTCCTTCGCCTTGCCCGCCTTATATAGAGCGATGGTCTGGGCAAGCTCGCCCAGTTTCTTCTCCGCGAGCCCACGCAGCTCCAGGACATCCTTTTGCCGCTCAGGATTGTCTGCTATCAGCCGCGCTAATTGGTCCAGGTTCGGACCCACCCCAGCGATTGCCCGGTTGTAGGGCCCAAGATACTTTGGGTCTTCGGTGTAAAGGAAACCGCGTTGTCCAGACTCGGCTTCCCTGATCATCAGCTGTGTTTCAGTCAGCTCGAAGAGAACCTGCTGCGTATGAATCACCCACGCCTGATCTTCCAACTGCACACCGAGCTGGCGCCTCGTGACCACGGCATTCATCGCCAGCAGGATCAGCAAAACTACGAAGCCGGCGATAACGCTAAAACGTTTATGAATTGTCTGCATGAGGACTGAGAATTCTGCTCCCTCCAGCCTTCGTTAGCGGCCGGAGTTCGGGCACCAGTATAGACGACTTCGCCGTAATCAGCCTCACTCGCTGGCCTCGATCCTGCGCCCGTGAGTTGGCTGCTCCAGCCGGCTGTTCACCTTGTACAACGCGGTAAAGCTCCGCAGTTGATCTCGCGACAACTCCACCTGCTGCTGAAAGATGAACCACTGAACTCCCTCCGTACACGGAGGCGCTGTCAGCGATCCCTCGTACGTCCAATAGACGCGGTCAGCCGGCAGCAGCCCTGCAGGATTCATCGAGTCCGGCATCTTGTCGGTCGCGCCCGGCGTCTTCGGCAGATGCGGCCACAAAGCCGCCAGTAATGCGTTGGCGTTGCCCTCGTTCAGCCTCACCGCTACCACTGCAAACTTGCCTTCCGCGCTCTTGTGAATTAGGTGCACAGTCATATCCGGCAGCTTCCCCTTCACTGCCTCCTCGCCAGGATGGTGAAAGTGAAATTGAACCAGGTCATATCGCACGCCCTTGGCCACGATATAGCCTCCCGCTGCGGGAGTCACCTGCACCGTGTGGCCATTGTTCACCAGTGTCATTCCGCCACTGACGTAGTGAAACTCGATCGGCTGCAGACTCTTGTTCAGGTGGGCCCCGCGAATATCGATCGGCGACTGCTCTTTCCCCTCAGAACATGCCCGGTACGCCGGATCCAGTTTCCCCCAGTTCAGCGGACCCTTCTTGCCTTCGTAGCTCCAGTCAGCGCCCGTCTGCTGAGCGCCCGCCACCAGGCACATCCACCCGCACAAACCCAACCCTAAGACCGCAGTTCCAACACGACGCATCGCTCTCTCCTTCAAACTCCCTCCCCGGATTCTACGAGATAGACGCTCATTCCCGGCACTTGGGCTCTTACGGAGTCACGATTGTCCCAAACACGGCCTGCGCCCTGAGCCCCCCATTGTCCATCCGTTTTAAGTCGCAGAATGCCGAGATATAATCGCTCCGCACGCGAATCCACACGAAAGAAACCCCAATGAAAACAAGACGTTTGCTGATTGCATCTTTTGTATTTCTCGCGATAGGCATCGGTGTGCTCTCCGGATACTGCAACGGCACCGCCGGTTTCTCAGCCGGATATCCGATCTCAGGAACTACGCTCAAACTCGACATAACAACCACGGGCTTTCCCGCAATCGGCGGCTTCCTGCTCACGCTGTTTGGATTGATGCTGCTGGTTATCTCCGTGGTCGCCGCCCTCGTCGCCGAGATTCGCTCCCCTCGATCTAGGCCGAAGCCGGAGAAGCTAACCCACCCCGCCTGATCAGCTTGCCTGACCAAGAGGCTCTACTCCGGGCGAGAGGCAAAAGAAAACGGGCCTCGCCCGAAGGCTGAGACCCGTTTCCAGTCCAAAATTAAGCTGCGGTTACTTCGCGGCGGATACCAGTTCCGCCTGCTCGGCAAGCGCGGCAGCCTTGTCCGTGGCTTCCCACGTAAACTCAGCCTCATTTCTGCCAAAGTGACCGTAAGCGGCAGTCTTCCGGTAGATAGGCCGGCGCAGATTCAGGCCGTCAATAATACCCTTCGGTGTAAGCAGGAAGTTCTTCCGCACCAGCTCCGTCAGCTTCTGTCCGCTGATCTTGCCCGTACCAAAAGTCTCCACCAGGACGCTCACCGGCTCAGCCACGCCGATCGCATAGGCCAGCTGCACTTCGCAGCGGTCAGCCAGCTTCGCAGCCACGATGTTCTTGGCGATGTAACGGGCCATATACGCCGCGGAACGATCCACCTTTGTCGGATCCTTGCCGCTGAAAGCCCCGCCGCCATGCCGGCCCGCGCCGCCGTAGGTATCGACGATAATCTTGCGCCCGGTCAGCCCGGTGTCTCCCATCGGGCCCCCGATAACAAAACGCCCGGTCGGATTGATGTGATACTTGGTGTTCTCGTCGAGCCACTCCGCCGGCAGCACAGCCTGAATCACGTGCTTGAGAATGTCCGCGCGCAGCTCATCGTTGCCAACCTGCTCCGCATGCTGCGTCGAAATCACCACCGCATCGATGCGCACCGGCTTGCCGGCCTCGTCATACTCCACCGTCACCTGGCTCTTGCCGTCCGGACGCAGATACGCCAGCTTGCCGCTCTTCCGCACTTCTGAAAGCCTCTTGGTCAGCTTGTGAGCCAGCGAAATCGCCGCAGGCATCAGTTCCGGAGTCTCGTTGGTCGCGTAGCCGAACATCATGCCCTGATCGCCCGCGCCACCCGTGTCCACACCCTGGGCAATATCGCCCGACTGACGGTTGATCGACGAAATCACCGCGCAGGTATTCGAGTCGAAGCCATACAGCGCATTATCGTAGCCGATCGAGGCCACCACGCCGCGCACCAGCGTCTGGAAATCCACATACGCCTTGGTGGTAATCTCGCCGGCAATCACTACGAGACCAGTTGCCGTCAAAGTCTCCGCAGCCACACGGCTATACGGATCCTGCTCCAGGCACGCATCAAGAATCGCATCCGAAATTTGATCTGCGATCTTGTCCGGATGCCCTTCCGTCACGGATTCAGAGGTAAATAAAAAACGCTCGCTCAAACTTATTCCTCCCGATACAGCGGTGTACGAACCGCTGTTCCTACACTTCGGTTAAGTTGCAGAGGGTGTTCCGGCCGCCTGCATCCCTCGCCCAAATGACACGTCGTCACCGCGGCAGTCACTCTGCCAGAGAAGGGATTGCGCCCAATACTGCATTCTTTCTATCGTAACCGCCCGGCAGGCACCCGGCAAAGCTCACCAGCCCAAATGCGCCTATCGCTCTTTGAACCGCCGCATCCCGGCCCTGAGCGGGAAACAGTCAGGCTCCGCCAACTCGTCATCTTCGCCGAATCTTGACATGCAACCTATCAGTTGCATATTATCGCTCACGATGGATTCCGACGTCGTCTTCCGCGCTCTCGCCGATCCAGCCCGCAGAAACCTCCTCGACCGTCTGCTGGAGCGAAGCGGTCAGACCCTCAATGAACTCTGCACAGGACTCAGCATGACCCGGCAAGCCGTATCTAAACATCTGGCAATCCTCGAGTCGGCAAATCTGATCGCGATCAAGTGGCGAGGCCGCGACAAGCTGCACTACCTCAACCCAGTGCCAATTCACGAAATCGCGGCACGCTGGATCGCGCCGTACCAGCGTCCGCACCTCGATGCCCTTCACGATCTCAAGACAAATCTGGAAAGGAAATCCGATGCCTGAAAGCACATTTCTCTACGTCACCTACATCCGCACAACGCCCGAAAAGCTCTGGGAAGCTCTCACCAACGCGGAATTCAACCGCACCTACTGGGCCGGCTGCTGGCAGGAATCCACCTGGGAGGCAGGCGCCTCCTGGAAGATCTTTCTGCCCGACGGCCGCCTTGCCGATACCGGCCAGGTTCTTGAAGTTGATAAGCCCCGCCGCCTCGTCCTCGAATGGCGAAACGAGTTCATGCCTGATTTGAAGGAGGAAGGCTACTCCCGCTGCACCTTCGAGCTCGAACCCGACGACGAAATGGTCAAGCTCACCATTACCCACTCGATTCCGCGTGAAGGATCGAAGTTCGTCCAAGCCGTCTCCAATGGCTGGCCGAAGATTCTCTCCAGCCTCAAGAGTCTCCTGGAGACAGGGGCGCCTCTCGCAGCCGCCAACAAATGGCCGAAAGGGGTGTAGCGCAGGGAGATGACTTACCGGAAAGGACGTGCGAGCCAGAGACCCGCTGTCTGCAAAGTGGACGTCATCGGCTCGCGCCCCGGAACCACCGTGGGCCACCACCCCGACCGATAACCGAAGTAGCGCACCGCAAAAAACATCGCGATGCCCACCACCAGCAGCAGGAGCAGTGCACCCGCCCACTTCAGCCGTTCCGTCGCCGCATCGCGAGGACGCACCCGCGCCCGCCCGACATTCGCGGCAAACTCAATCCAGTTGCGGTCGTCTTCAAGCAGTTCGCCAGAGGCTATGTACGCGCGCTGAAAACGCGTAATCCAGTCCATCTCATCCAGCCCCAGCACCTTCACGTAGCCGCGAACGATGCCCTTATTCAGGATGCCGCCGGGGAGCACACGAAACTCGTTCTCCTCCAGCGCCCTTAGGTGGCGCGGGCTGATCTTCGTAACCTCGGTAATCTTTTCGAGCGCGATGCCGCGGTTTAACCGCTCCATCCGCAACTCTTCACCAAAGCTTCCCATGCTCATCGCAAACGGGGACACTTTCTAAAAAGATTTCCACAGACAAGATAAAGCCAATCCGGCTGTTCGGTCAAAATGTATGTGGCCTTTTGCCTTTATTTTCATACAGGTGGACAACATTTGGACAACATCGAGGCAAAATTTCCCAATATGGGAGTATTTACTTTGTATCAAACCAGCCCACGACGGCAACAGCCCGCCCGCCGACGCGAAACAGCCTCAAATCCAATAGACCTGAATTCCCTTCATCCTCGCCAATGGTAACCACATCTTGCGGAGTGGATTCAGCGCCCAGGACCCGCCTGTTACCCTTTTCAGAGGAGCACTTTTCCGCTCCGCCCCTTCTATGAACAAGCTGGTCCTGGCTAATCTGATTCACCGCCCCATGCGCTCCATTATCTCGGCCGCCGCCATCGCTATTGAAGTGGTGATGATCATCGCCGTAGCCGCCATCTTCCTCGGCCAGATCGACGGCCAGAAGATCCGAACCAACGGCATCGGCGCCGACATGATCGTCCGCCCTCCGAACTCCAGCAACATCAGCGCCGTGGGCGGAGCTCCTGTTCCCGCTCGCAATGCCGAGGCCCTACGCAAACTGCCCCACGTCGCGATCGCTTCTCCCGTGATTCAGAACTTCACCCTTGCCGGCGGCGCACCGGAAATCATCTACGGCATCGACTACCCCAGCTACAACGCGCTCCGCCCCTACACCTACATCGAAGGCGGCCCGTTTCAGGGACCAAATGATGCCATCGTCGACGATGTCTTCGCTCATACCGAAAAGGGCCATCACGTCGGAGACACCATTCAGATACTGAACCACCCGTTTCGCATCAGCGGAATTGTGGAGAATGGCAAGGGCGGTCGCAAGATGGTGCCGATCGACACCCTGGGAAATCTGATCGGTTCCGAAGGCAAGGCCTCCCTGTTCTTCGTGAAGAGCGATAATCCAGCCAACGAGGAACTGATCCGCCAGGAGATTCACGCGACTCCCGGCCTCCAGACCTACTTCGTGATGACCATGCACGAATGGCTTTCCCAGATGACCCCCGACAGCATTCCCGGCTTCAACATAGCTCTCGACGTTGTAACCGTCATCGCCACACTGGTCGGCTTTCTGGTCATCTTCCTATCCATGTACACAGCGATTCTCGAACGTACCCGCGAGATCGGCATCCTCAAGTCCATGGGCGCCTCCAAGACCACCATCGTCAGCATGGTCCTTCGCGAATCGATCCTGATGGCTATCGTCGGCGTTGCCCTCGGCATAGGCCTGATTTACGCCATCCACGGCTATCTGGACGCGAGGTACCCCACTCTCTTCTTCGAGATCACCGGCCAGTGGATCGTCCGCGCCTCCATTATCGCCTTCCTTGGAACCATCTTCGGAGCCGCCTACCCGGCCCTCATGGCAGCCCGCAAAGACCCCATCGACGCCCTCTCTTACGAGTAGCCGTCTATACAGGCAGCACAAAGGCCAGCGCAACCGCACTGGCCTTTTCGCTGCACTCAGCTTTCCTCTGATACAACCCTACTGGCCGTCGAATACCCGAGCCAGATTCGCCAGGCATCCGTTCCAGCCATGCTCGTGCTTATCCCGCAGTTCGACATCGGGCAGCCGCTCATGAGTCAGGATCACTTCCGTCCCTCCGTCCGCATCCTTGAACTCTACCGTGACCACGCTCTCCGAGTCCGGACCGCCTTGCCATCCCCATGTAAAACGCAACAGTTCGTTGGGAACGATCTCCTGATAGACACCGCTGACGACATGGGATACCTCCGCATCGCCCTTCATCTCCACGCGATAAGCCCCGCCCACGCGCAGATCGGCGCTCGCGTGCGGAACAGTCATCGTACCCGGCGCAAACCACAGATGCATTAACTCCGGTTTCGTCCAGGCATCGAAGACACGTTGGCGTCTGGCCTTGACCATCCGCTTAACACTTAGCTTGAGATTCTCAGCAACAGTCTCACTCATCCTTCTCTCCCTCCAGTAGGTTCTGGAGAGCGTCGAGCTGCCGGTTCCAGAACTTTTCGTAGTAAGCCAGCCATTGTTCGGCCGGCTTCAACTTCTCGGCATTCAAGCGCACGATCTGGAAACTTCCACGCCGCTCGCGGGCAATCAGCTCTGCCTCTTCCAGAACATTCAGGTGCTTCGAAACAGCAGCCAGCGTAAGCGCAAACGGCCGGGCCACCTCGCCGACCGACTTCTCCCCACCCGCCACATCGCGCAGAATTCGCCGCCGCGTCGGATCGGCCAGCGCATGAAAAATCGAATCCAATCGTGCCGCACTTGATTTAACCATTCGGTTGAATGGTAGCGCGAAGCTCGATCACTGTCAACTACTTGGTTGAATGTTTTACGGCTCGATGGCAGCGCGACTACATCGCGTCCGCCAACCTGCGACTCAACCCGGAAACATCGCACTGATCGCGCTGAAGCTTACGGCATCCTCGCCGAATGCGAACGTCCCATGCTCGCGCATTTCGGTCGCGCCGCGAAGCAGCGCCCCGTATGCAGCGCGAGCCAGCGCACTGCCTACGCTCAATCGCCGCACGCCCATCGCCGAAGCTTCGGCTACACTCAATTCAATTCCCTTGAACCCCACCAGCACATTCACCGGCCGACTCACCGATTTCACAAGCGTGGCAATCTCCGAGTGACTTGTCAGCCCCGGCGCATAGAGAACATCCGCACCCGCCTCCTGATAAGCCTGCAACCGGCGAATCGTGCCGGCCAGATCGGGTCTCCCATTCAAATAGTTCTCGCACCGCGCCGTTAAAGTGAATCGAGCAGGAAGCCCGCGCACAACTTCAACTGCCGCGCGAATCCGTTCAACGGCCAGCCCTTCGTCGTAAATTGGATCATCCGAACGTCCAGTCGCATCTTCAATCGATCCTCCTGAAGCCCCCGCCGCAGCCGCCATCCGGATCGTCTCCGCCACATCCTCCGGCGCATCGCCAAAACCATTCTCAAGGTCGGCGCTCACCGGCAGATCCGTCGCAGCCGCAATGGTCGCCACATGCGCAATCATCGCGTCGCGTCCGACATGACTATCCCGCTTTCCGATCGAGAATGCATAACCCGCGCTAGTCGTGGCCAGCGCTTCAAATCCCAGCCCAGCCAACAGCCAAGCCGATCCAACATCCCACGGATTGGGAATGACAAACGCACCCGCTCGCTCGTGCAATGCGCGAAAGGCCCATCCTTTTTCCATCTCTCTTGCCATGCAAGTTCACCTGCCGAGCTTACTTCTTTTCCAGCGCATACTCCATCGCCCAGATCGCCGTTGGACGCATATACATGCTAGCCCGGAACATACCGTTCGCGTCATACGCTTCGGGCGTGCGGAAGAAATATCCGCGATCTCGCCAGACTACATTGTTGATCCCCTTGGCCGTCGCAAATCCCTCCGCCGTCATGCCCTCGGCAATCATGTGCGAAGCCACGCTGAAGGTCGTACCCACCCAGACCTCTTCTACCTGCGGATTATGATGCAGGAGCGCGCCATTCGCGCCAATGCCGTTGATCGCACCCATCTCGCCGCCCGCAAACTTCATTACATTGAAGTCATACACCCGCTTCAACGCCGACTTAGATTGCGCAGCCGGAACAATATCGCCCAACCCGGTCAGATCGGCATACCACTGCCCGGCAAGCTGCTCCGCCTGAATCGCATCCGTCTGCTCGCCCTTCACCGCATAGTTGTAATAGCTGCCATTCCACAGCTTCTTTCCATAAGCAGCCTGCGCCCGCGCAAACAACGCGTCATACGTCCTCGCTTTCGCAGGCTCACCCATCTTTTCCGCCATCCGAGCGGTCGCCTTCAGCGCCGCCAGGTATAGTCCGCCCGAATACGCGCTCTCCCCCGTAGCGATCCAGTCGTCATACGTCTGGTCAGGAAAGCCCCCATTCTCGATCAGCCCATCGCCATCGGTGTCGTACTGCTTGAGGTGCTCCATCGCCTGCTGCACAGCACTCCAGCTGTACTTCAGAAACGCCGTGTCCTTAGCGCCCGTCAGCACATAGTCCCGCCATATCATCAGCACATACTTCGAATTCAAATCCCTCCAGTTCGAAACATCCTGATAGTTATACTGGTTCGCATTTACAAACGGATCTTCCAGCGGCGATCCAAGGTCATGCGGAGCCGCTCCCGCAACTTTGCGTGTAAACTCCACCATCCGCTGTTCTCTGCCGCTCTTCCATCCCCACACATACTTCTGCGGATTAGCCTCCGGAATCGTATCTGTATACTCCCGCATCTCCTGTTTCTCAATCTCCGGCCAGAACCTCAACAGTGGGAACGATCCATAGAACCGAACATCGCTCGTCCCATAGAACGGATAGTCAAAACACTCCATGTAACTGAAGCTGTCCGAATTCTTCGACGAAGTGTGCGCAGGATTTCCAAGGCCCGTCTTCTCGTGCCCCCAAAGCGTGCCGCCATCCGCCAGATAGTACAGCTCATTGAATAACTCCGCGCGATACCACGCCGGTTTCGTCTCATCCGAAATCACCGGCTTCTGCCATGCGTCGATGGCCTTGCTCCAGTCGTCTGCATGCTCCAGCGCTGTACGCGCCATCTTCCACGCATTCGTTCCCTCACTGCCGAAGAAACGCGTGTAATGCTTCAGCCACTTGCGTCCACCGCCAAACTGCACCACCGGCAGATCCCAACTCAGCGCCATCGGCACAACGCGCTTCGCATGCGGAGCCAGCGTGAACCGCACCGCTATCGCCCCCGCCAGCGGATCACCGCTTGAAGCCACGCGCGCATCCACGTTGGGCAATCGCCCATCTTTTGCGAAAGGCGCCCAGACCTCAGCCCCATCACCCTGCGGATTGTAAGTGCCCAGGTAACTTACTTCCACGCCATCTCCGCCAAGCGCAGCAATGGCAAACTGCCCGTCCCATTCTTCATCAACAGACCCTGAACCAACAGGTCCGGACCGAAGCCGGTCAAAAACAATCCCCGACATCGCGCCCGAGCCAACCTTCTCCGTCTCGTAGCGGTCAACATCCTGTTGATTCAGTGCCCCGTCCAGCGTTCGCGACGAGTCGCGAAACCACCCCACCATATTCGTCCACGAAAAAAGCAGCGAAACCGTTACCGGCTTGTCCGAAGGATTCTCAGCCGTCCACTCATACACCGCGACCGGATAACTCGTCTCCTTGTAGTTATCCGGCAGGATAGGAGAAAACTGCTCGACTGTCAGCTTCACCGGGAGCTGCTTGGTCCCATAAGCAAACCACGACTTCGGATACAGCGCCGCATACTCGCCATCGCCAGCGGGATAACTCCAGTTCCACGCCGAAAGCGCTCCATTCGCCGGCTTCCCCACAGCCAGCGCCATTGCCACAGGAGCGCCGCCCTCTGGCTGCGCAAACACCGCAAACTGATTCGCCGGAACATCCTGATACTTGTGCACCCCGGCCTTCACATGCCAGCGCTCAAACTTTCCGCGATAGCTCCGCGAAAACGTCCCCGCCCCAATGCCGCCAACCGGTGCACCCTGCCAGTAGCCGTCATCGATCATCGTCGTGATCTCCGGCCTGCGCCCCCCAGGATTCGCAGGCGGCTGCCCAATCGGAATCCTCCACGCCGTTGCCGGTATAGCATCCTGCGCCGCCGCAATGCAGCCACTCAAACCGGATCCTGCAGCAAGACACACCGCCAGCCAACTAAAACGATTGATTCGCATCAAAACCAACCTCGCAAGGAAATCCGTGCCAATCATACATGGCGCGAGTCGCGCGTGGACAGACCATTGCAAGTCGACATCGAATTGAAAAGCTCCAGCGCCTAGTACCGCTTCAGGCGAGTGGAAATAATTTCGATTTCACCGACAATGTTCCTGTTGAATTCAACCAGGCGTTCAGCAGGAATCCACAGCTCTAACGCTGTCGCGGACCCTACCTTTTGTACTTCAAACTCAGACAAAAATTCTTTGCGAACAGAAAACCGCAACACATAGCCTACGAATCCCGAAGCCGCATCTTTTGTATTCCATTCGCGTGCAATGAACGTCGCGTATTCTTCATTCATTACTGGATAAAAGATGGGCTGCCACTCCAGCCTTGGAGGGAATGCCTTGAAGCCGCTTTCTGCAATGAGATCAAGTTCCTTTTGGCCAACCGGTCGATATAGAACTGTCGTAGCATCTTCACTCATGATTCTCGGATTATAGTTTCGCTCCGGTCGGCCCACAGTTCTGCTGAAAGAGCGCGTGTCAAGCGCGGCAGATTCCAGTGGCGTCCAACAGCTCCACCTGTATACTCCCCCATAAGCCCCCATCAGAGGTGCTATCCCCCTCAATTTCTCCGGAGACGAAACTGCGCATGCCTTTGAAACGCCTGGCTTATCCGCTGTGGATACTCTTTCTCGCGCTCTTCGCAGCCGCACACGCCTGGCATCTCCGCGCCGATTTTCCCAACTTCTCCCCCTGGGAAGACTGGTCCAAATACACCGATGAAGGCTGGTACGGCAACGCCGCCATCCGCGCCCATCTCTTCGGCAACTGGTACGTCCCGGGCGACTTCAACCCCGCACCCGCCGTACCCGTCTGGCCGGCCCTTGAGTGGCTGGTCTTCTCCGTCACCGGAGTCTCCCCACAAGCCGCCCGCGGCCTCGCCGTCGCCTTCTTCTTTCTCAACCTGTCCCTCAGCTACAAGCTCTTTCGCGAACGCGGGCCGCGCTGGGTCGGCCTGCTCGCCGTGACCCTGCTCGTCACCAGCCCCTTCATTTATGCCTTCAGCCGCCTCGCCATCCTGGAGCCGCTCCTGCTCGCCCTCACCCTGGGCGCGATGAATCTCGCCATCCGTATGCCACGCTTCCGCCACAAAGAAGCCGTCGCCGCGCTCATCGGCCTCATCTTCACCGGCATGCTGCTCACCAAGACCACAGCTGTCTTCCTGCTCCCTGCCCTGGTCTGGATGATCGCCCTTCCCTTCTGGAACGAAAAGCGCCGACTCATCCGAATGCTGGCCGCGGCCGCCTTCGCCTCCGCCATCTCTTTCAGCCTGTGGATGCTGCTCGTCGTCAGCTACAACCTATTCGATGACTACAAGTACCTCTTCTTTGTGAACGTGTACAAGAAGCCCCACGGCGTCTGGGAGCGCCTGCTGAGCTTCTGGTGGTCCTTCCATGGCGGCCTCTGGATCGACATCGTGCTCATTCCGCTCGCCGGACTCCTCATCCTCGCCGCCCTCTACGCCTGGCAGCGCGGAACAAGCGAAGACAATCCCGGCACGTCGCCAGCCACTTCGAATAACGAGTCAGCCAACTGGACAGCCGGTCTCTGGGCCGACCCGCTCTTCTCCGGCTCCGTACTCGCCGTGGCCGGATACATCGGCTTCATGACCTATCAGAACCACCCGCAGCCCCGCTACTACGTCGTTATCGCCTTCTTCAGCTTCTTCGTCGTCGTCCGAGTCACCGCGCAGCTCTTATACCAAAAAGCCCGCGCCCGCCAGGCCGGCCTCGTTATTCTCGCCCTCGTCCTCATCACCGCGCTGGTTAACAGTGTCTGGACATTGAGCTACGTCTTCCGTCCGCAGTACACCTTCGTACAGGCCGCGCAAAACCTCACGCGATACATCGATGAGCACCCCAACGGCAATCGCCTGCTGCTCTCCATCAGCGGCGACCAGATCTCCCTCGTCACCCACCTGCCCGCCCTGTGCGACGATTTCGGAACCATCACCCTCCCCGACAAGATGGCCAGATATCATCCCGGCTGGTACGCCACATGGAACGACCTCGACCCCGGCACCCTCGAAGACATCCACGTCCACTACTCACTGGAACAGGTAGCCGGCTTCCCCGCCTTCGACGACCCCGACCGCAACGTCCTCTACCTCTTCAAGCTCCACCCACTGCCAAAACCACGCGAAGGCGCAGACCCCGCCCTGCAGGCCGCCATGCCCGGCGACAAAATCGACATACCAGTCGAGTGACCCCAATACGCACTGCTGCCGGGAGATGGGACGTTCTATTTCTTCTCTGTATTCTTATCCTTCTTCTTGAATAACCCGCCAATGGCATGCACCGGTACGGAGACAAGACCTTTCGCCGTCTGGCCAACAATGCTGCGAGCGGCGGCTCCGGTGTTCGCCACATAGATTGGGCGTTCGACGGTGCCTTCAATCGCAATCGGAATAGCGCCCTTTCCGCTGCCGACAGAAGACATTTTTATCAGTCCGCCTGCCATGCCGCCGGTGGGATAGGACAGTATCGCGTAGTGAAGAGTTCCATCCGGGCTTGCCGTTCCAGCTCCGGTTGAGGTTGCGACTGACGGAATATCGGCGTGGATGTTGGTGGATGTTGTGCCTTTCAGTGTTGCGGTTGTATCACAGGTGAGACTGTGGAGGAAGGTATCGGGCTGCGAGATGGCTTTTCCTGCGAATGACGCCAGCGAGCCGATCTGCGCCCCAAGGTTGTAGCCGACCAACGTGGTATCGGCCACCTGGACTGGGCCGGAAACGACGGGCGAGAGCAGCGGCCCGGTAATCGTAAAGTTGACCGACAGCGTGCCACCCCGCAGGTGAGAACCCAGGGGGAGACGGACAGGGACCGACGGCAGCACCGCCTGAAGGTCGTCGATGGGCACGTTTTTGCCTGTAAGGCGGAGATTTAGCACTCTCCCATCGTCCTTACTCTCGACCGTCCCGGTCATTTGGAATTTCGCGTTGCCGATGGAGATATCGGACTGCGTGATCTTGACTAATTGCGTCGCAAGATCGACTTCGACCTTATTTTGAATGGTGATGACCTTGGGTGACGGCGTGCCCCCGGGCCCGAAGACCATCGCCGACCCGGTGAATGTGCTGGTGGAGATCGCTGTGCTTCCATCAGAGGCCAGCGTTCCATCCATGTCTGCCTGTCCTGAAATGCCGCTTGCGGGGTCGATAAATCCATAGCCGGCTATATGCATGCTGTTTACCTTGGCGGCTGCGTCAAAGGGAGTCGCTTGGACCTTTGAGAAGCGAATTGGGCCAGCCTTGCCGGAGAGGGTGGCGTCTCCGCCGCCGGGAAGTTTTGTGCCGAGCATGAAGTGAAACTGCGTAGTGCTGGAGAAGTCGGTTACTTTGATGTTGAAGTCGTCATAAACTCGGGGCTCACGCGAAGAGTTAAGTCGCGCCACCGTCAGCCTTCCGTGGTTCACTTTGAATTGGGCCACCGAGAGGGACGGATGGTTTGTGCCGGGCGCCGCTGGACCCTGATGAGAGGCTGTGCCTAGCGTCGAGAAATTGAAGATTCCATCAGCTGCCTGCAGCAAAGTAATTTGCGGCTGTTCAATGATGACCCCGGTCACGTTCAACTGCCGGGAAAAGATCAAGGGCCTCATTTCCACTCCGATTTCGACAGATCTGGCTTTGAGAAAGGCCGATTGGCTGAATGCCGGGTCATCTGCAATCTCAATGTCGTTGGCGACGACCTTGCCGGAGAGAATAGACAGCCTCAGATCGCCCAGCTTTACCGTGCGTCCTAGAGCGAGGCCGGCCTCTGCCTCGATCCGTGGGCGGAAACGGTTCACATCGATCACGAAGGGCAATGCCGCCAATGCGAGCAGCGCTGCTGCGACGGCTCCGCCTATGATCATTAGCCAGTGTTTTTTCATAGCCAGATACCCGGCTTTCCGCTGGATCGTCGAAGAGAGCATACGCTCATCTCTACAACAATCCGCTCACGATATCACTGGGCTAGTATGCACCACGCGGCGAAGCGTCTGCTTTAGGACCTCAGGCCGAGTGCCTGCTCGCAGCTTTCTTCCGAAAGGCAGTCAGACGATCTCGTCGAAGTCCAAATTAAATCTCTTGAACAGTCTTTCTTGTGTTGTCGCACTCATACCAGCGGTATAGCGGGCAACCAGAAACGGGCACAACCGATAAGCTGCCTCATCGCCCTAAATATGTCTTATATTGCTGCTCAATCACCCCGGCGCTCCGCGCCAGCGCCAGCTTCGCCAGGTTGTATTGATACAAGCTCTCCACCAGATTGCTCTGCGCGTTCTGCAGCGTAGCCTGCGCCCGCGTCAGCGGCAGCGTATCGTCCAGCCCGGCATTGAACCGGTCCGTCTCATCCGAAAGCGCCCTGCTGGCCAGACCCACGTTCGACCGCGCCACATCCACCAGTTGCTGCGTCGCGTGGACATCCAGCATCGCCGAACGCACCTGCTGATCGATCCGGTCGCGCAAGTCGCCAAGCTGCTGATTCACGCCCTGCAACTGAGCCTTCGCGACATCGGCATCGCCGCGCAGCGAGCCCTCCTGGAAGATCGGCACCTTCAGCGTCCCGACCGCCGACATCGTTCCGTGGTAGCCCACGCCCGAAACGCCGGTGACACCGTAGTTCCCTTTGAAGCTCAGCGTCGGCAGCCGCTCGGCCCTGCGCGCCCCCAGAGCCATCCGCGCCTCGACCTGCTGCGCCTGCAGATTCTGAAAGTCCTGCCGGTTAGCGTAGGCCTCAGTCCGAATATCCTCCGGAGTACGCGCCGCCAAATCGCTATAAGGATTTGGATCGGTCAGCAAAATCTTCTGCCCCGGAGCAATCCCGATCTCACGCTTCAGCAGAATTTCGGTCTTTTCGCGCCTGTTCTCGTTGGCCACCACAACCTGCTGCTGCTGTTGAAACTGCACCCGCGCCCGCAGCTCGTCAAGATTGGCGACCACGCCGGCCTCATGCTTGTCGTGGGCCTGGTCCAGCAACACCTTGTCCGCATCCATCAGCGCCTTGGCGTTGTCCACTTCGCTCTGCGCGGCAATCACCGCCAGATAGGCGGTCGCCACCTGCTGCACCACTTCGCCCCGCGCCGACATCTTGCCAAAATAGGCCGACTTCTCCGCCGCCTTCACCGCCTTGTACCCATCGATGTAGGTGCCCGAGAAGAGCGTCTGCTCGTAGTTCACCTGGCCGCTGGTCACATCCGCCTTGGTGATAAAAGACAATCCTGAAAATGCGCCCGGAGGAAACATACCGCTCAGCTTATTCAGAAAACCCGGCCCAAAGCCAAACGCCGCCAGATTGTACTCATGCACTCCCGTGCCGCCGCTCACCGTAATCGACGGCAAGAAGTATTGGAACGCCTCCAACTTCTCGCCATGCAGGGTCGTTTCGCTCTCCTCGGCCTCTTTCAGCCCGAGGTTGGTCTGGAGCCCGCGGCTTACCGCCTCATCCAGCGACAGCTTCAAGACCTCATCCGTAGCCGGATGCAGAGTCACGCTGCCAAAATAAGGATTCGTCTTCGAACTGTAGTTCGGCGTCGGACTCGACGGCAAGTCGTTCGTCTGGGCATGAGCCAACGCTCCGCCAGCCAGCCCCACAGCCATCGCCAACACCGGCAAACCCGTCCGCCGGAAAAGAAATCTGTACATTCGCTCCACTGACATCATTCTCTCAGATGAAGGAATCCGCCTCAGGATTCACTCACAACGGCAAAATCTAGCCGGAAAGCGGGCCCGCCAGCACCCGTCCTCCTCTCAAAACCGGGAACAAACCGGCAATTGCAGCCCTTCGCGGGTCGTTATGGGGCACTTCAAATACGAATCCGCTTCCACCGCCCCCGTTTGAACAGCACCACGCTCGCCCCGGCAATCGCAAATTCCGCGATGACAAAGGCAACAAACGCCCCATTGACGCCCACATGCATCGGAACCGCCAGCCACCACGCCAGCGGCAGCTCCAGCACCCAGAACCCGAAGAAATTCACAATCGTCGGAGTCATCGTATCCCCCGCGCCATTGAAAGCCTGCAAGATCACCATGACGTAGGCATAGCCCATATTTCCGCAACTGAATATCCGGAGGGCCGTGGCCGCAATCTGCACCACTGCCGGGTCATGCACAAAAAGCTTCACCACCGGCGTCGCGAAGACGATAAAGAAAACTCCAATCGCCCCCAGAAAAATCACGTTGTACAAACCCGTCCGCCAGACCGCCTGTTCCGCCCGGTCCGGCCTGCCCGCCCCAAGATTCTGCCCCACCAGCGTCGCAGCGGCATTGCTCAGCCCCCACGCCGGCAAAATGAAAAAGATCACAATCCTGATCGCCACCGTATAACCCGCCACCGCCGCCCCGCCAAAAAGCGAAACCACGCGAACCAGGCCAATCCAGCTCGCGTTCGAAATGGCAAATTGCAGAATCCCATTCAGCGAAATCCGCAGCAAGCGCCAGAGCACCACAAAATTCAGCCGAAGGTGCCGTTTCGCGATATGAATTCGCTCCGTCCCCCGCAGCAGCAGCCAGAACTGCACCAGCACCCCGATACTGCGCCCGATAAAGGTCGCCGTCGCCGCGCCCGTCACCCCCAGATGGGGAAACGGCCCCAGACCAAAGATCAGGCAGGGATCGAGCACCAGGTTGATGATGTTCGACACCCAGAGCAGCCGCATCGCGATCGACGCATCGCCGGCTCCGCGAAAGATCGCGTTGTTCAGGAACAACATGATGATCGCGCCACACCCACCCAGCGCGACCCGCGCATATCCCGAACCAATCGCAACAATCTCAGGCGACGCACCCATCATCTGCAACAGATGTGGCGCGGCGAACCCGCCCGCCACACCCAGCATCGCGGAAATCAGCAGTCCCAGCACAATAGCCTGCACCGCCGAAATCGCCGCATCCTCCGGGTCCTTCTCCCCGATCCGCCGCGCCACCATCGCCGTCGTCGAAAGCGCCACCCCCAGCCCGATCGCGAATACGAGCGCCAACAGCGTCTCGGTAATTCCCACCGTAGCCACTGCGTTCGCGCCCAGCCGCCCTACCCAGAAAACATCCACCACCGCAAACAGCGATTCCAGCACCATCTCCAGAACCATGGGAATCGCCAGCAGCAGGATGCTGCGATTCAAATTGCCGGAAGTATAGTCCTGGTGAGAGCCGCGCAGCGCCTCCCACACAGAGCCCCAGAAGGTGTGCGCCTTGCCGTCGGCGGACACCGCCGCAGAAGGATCAAAAGCAGACATGCCAATCTCCACAGCGCCATGCGAACCACGACGCGAGCAATGGGCTCACCCTGCGATATAAAACCAGTTGTGCAGTGCAATAACCCGGTGTGGAAGAGTGCTCAGTACCGCCCGCGGCTGATCAACAGCCAGACAGTCAATAAGCGGATCATCGAGAGATTTTAGCGGGGTCGTACGGCGACAGGCATCTTCATCGAACTCTCCACAAGTGGGCTCCGGCCCCTGATCGATCCATAAACTATATCCCGAACTAATATGGCTTGGCTATCGCTTAGCCCACAACTCATCCGCGCACTCTGGCGGAACGATCGAATGATCGCTCCCCCCAGAGTGCTTCCCGATCCATCTGCGCTGCTGACCGAAACCTCGTAAGCGTTAAGCAACGCGAGGTCAGTTCGCCGGGCATCCGCCAGGGCCGTCATCGTCGTCGCTGTTGGTCTTCACAAATCCCAGCCCGTGCGGACTCTGCAAGCCAGTGACCACCGGGGCCAGCGACCCATAATTCAAATCCAGCCTTCCCACAAAGCCAATTGAAGCTCCCGACGAATCAGGCGCGCCTACCGCCGCCGTATACGCCGTCCCTGGCAGAAACTCGGTCTTGCGGATCGCATACACCGTATCCGCCGGAGTATCGCTTACCAGCAGAAACCCGTCGTCTGAAGGAATAAACAGCGTATCGTCCGCCTGAGGAGTACCAAATGGCGAGCTCAGTGGAATGACCTGCACGCTCTGGTGCGCCGCGCCTGGGTTGTGCAGCAGCACCAGTTCCGAATCCCCCTGGCTATCGAGCAGGATGTCATTGCTCGGCGTCAGTGTCATCGAGTCCGGATCCTGCAGATTCAGCTTGACCCAGACTCCAGTTACGACATCGTACGCATTCGCATCGCCTGACAGCGCATTGCTTACCTCAACCATGTCGCCCACCAGTTTGGCTTCCACAATGGCCGGCTTGGTGTTCGGATTGTTGGCTGGATTGGAAGCGCTGAAATACGCCTTCCCGTTGCGGAAGGTTATATCGTCATACCCGCCACCGTGCGGTGGCGGCGCGGCAAAGGAATATATCTTTTCTTCGCCGTTAGCCGGGTCGATGACAACCAGGTTCGGATTGGCATCCTCGTTTTGCATCGCCCAAATCTTGTGCGAATACGGATTCACCTTCAAGCCATCATTGTGGCCAACGACGGTGTACATGTGGACCACACGGCCGCCCAGGTCGTACTCCACAATCTGGTTCGACTTGCCATCCAGACCGGCTGGATCGTTACCGTCGCCGTAAGCGATAAAGACGTGATTGCCCAGAACGGCAATGGAGTCGGGCGCGGTATATTCGCCCTTCACACCCTTCGCAAAGACGCTGACGGAGTAGCCCTTCACGGCTTTCGGGGCAGCGTGGGCCGCAGAGGGAATAAGCAAAGCAGAAAACAGCAACATCGTCGACGGAGCGATGAGCAATCTCATAGTGCACCTCAATGTCTGGTTGTGGTTGCTTGTCGGTTGTATCTTAAGGAAGGCGAGAATACCTTCTCAGATGGGTCCAAATCTAAAGAATTAGGATGCCTGCAAAGGTTACAGCCGAATCAATTTATAACTATGAAGTGCGCACGTCGGGACTCGGGGAGGCAGGAGCACCATCAAGGCCGTTCCCGCGAGAACGAGCGATCCCGCACTATGGCGCAGCACAGTACGTAACAGAACTATTGCCGCCAAGGCAAGCGAAGTCGCTATCAGGGGAAAGGCCTCCAGCAGAGTGTGCCGGGATGCATTCATAATCAATTGCCTCCAATGATGTAAGAGCGACCGCCTACTTCACTCAGCTAAGACTCCGACCCGACAGCCACAACGAAATACTGCGCCGTCTCCTGCCCGACGTTACGAACGCCGTGCTCTTCCCCTGAATGAACAAAGGCCGCCGATCCAGGACCAATCGTCGTAGCTTTACCCGCGATCGTAACTTCAAGTGTCCCGTTGGAGATAAGAAAGAGCTCCTCATGCACATGGTGATGAGGAGGATGCGGCATAGCACCCGCGGCTAGACTCGTTTCATGCACCTCCAAGTGCGTTCCAGAGTGACTGACGCCATCAAGGATCGGGCGCGCCGTATTCGGCCCATTGACATGCACAGGCAGTTGGTCAAAAGGAGTGGCAAAAGACGAAACCGGCTTCACATCCGCCGCAGAACCAGACGCAGCTGCGCTACTGCCGCCCAATGCAATCGAAGTCGCGATCAGAGGAAGCGCCTCCAGCAGGGTGCGCCGGGATGCATGCATGATCAACTGCCTCCAATGAAGTAAGAGGGACTGTCTACTTCACTTCAAAGATCAAAAAGTAATCCTGCCCGTCGCTCTTCGTGAAGTCGTACATCCCCACCCGTTTGAATCCCGCCTGCGCCATCTCGCGCTCCACCACGTCGGGCATGATCCCATGATCGGTCCCATCCCCGTTGCGGTCGATGATGCCAACTCTCCCCCCGGGCCTCAACGAGAGCTTCAGCTTTTCCATCAGCGGAATCGGCCGCGCCATCTCGTGATAAGTCTTCAGAATCAGAATCGCATCCACGCTCTTCGCCGGCAGCTTTGTATCCACGACAGTTCCCAGCACCGGACGCACATTCTCCAGCTTCTCCCGTGACGCCCGCTTGGCGATGTAGTCAATCGCCTCTGGATTGATATCTTCGGCATACACCACGCCGCCAGCGCCGACACGCGCCGCAGCTCGAACCGTGAACCACCCCGACCCCGCCCCGATATCGGCAACCGCCTTGCCCGGCACGATGCCAAGCAGATCCATCACCCTGTCCACATGCAGTTTTTCATCACGATCTGGATACTCGAAAATCGAGAGATCACCCTTATAGGGAGTGCTCGTCGGCCTCTGCGCCTGCCCCGCCGCCGCAGTCTGTGCCGAAACTTTCTCGGTGCACCGCGAACCTGCGCAGTACAGAAGCAACGCCAGTCCAATCGCCGCCCCAACCATCCTGCGAATCAGCATCATCCACCCACGCATTTCCAAAGTATCGCCTCTGCTGACCACTCCTGCCAGACCGTTGGATTGTTTCGCGCTACTCCTCCTCAGCCTCCACCGGCTTCCTCGCCGTAGCCAGAATCTTCTCCGCCACCGCCGGCGGCACGACATCGTAGTGCTTCATCTCCATATGAAAGCTCCCGCGACCCTGCGTCAGCGAAGTAAGCGTCGTCCCATAGCTCAACATCTCCGCCATCGGAACCTCAGCAGCAATAATCGTAGACCTGCCCCGCGCATGCATCCCCTGCACCCGCCCGCGCCGCCCGTTCAAATCGCCCATCAGCGCCCCGGCAAACTCCTCCGGAGCCTCCACATCCACCTTCATGATCGGCTCCAGCAGACACGGCCTGGCCGCCTCCATCGCTGCGCGAAAAGCCTTACGCCCTGCCACCTTGAACGACAGTTCGTTCGAATCCACCTCGTGGTAGCTGCCGTCATAGACCGTCGCCTTGAAGTCGACCACCGGATACCCGGCCAGAAATCCCCGCAGCGCCGTCTCGATAATTCCCTTCTCCACCGCCGGCACATACTGCCGCGGAATCGACCCCCCGAAAATCTCGTTGCCAAACTCAAATCCAGCGCCACGCGGTAGCGGCTCAATCCGAATCTTGCAATCCCCAAACTGCCCGTGTCCTCCGGACTGCTTCTTGTGCCGCCCCTGCGCCTCAGCCTTGCCACGAATCGTCTCCCGGTACGGAACCTTCGGTGCCTTCAGCGTGACCTCAGTGTGATATCGCCGCTTCAGCCGCGAGACAATCGCCTCGATATGCTGCTGCCCCGCACCCGCCACCAGAAACTCATGCGTCTCCGCATCGCGGAAGAACCGCACCAGCTGATCCTCTTCCATGATCTTGTGCAGCGCGCCAGCCAGCTTGTCCTCATCCGCCCGGGTCTTCGGCTCAATGGCGTAGGTCATGCTCGGCTCCGGACGCGCCTCCGGCTCCACGCGAATCTCCGCCCCCTTCTGCCCCAGCGTGTCCCCGGTGAACGTTTCGCGCAGCTTGGCCACCGCTCCCAGATCCCCGGCATGCAGCTCCGAAACCTCCACCGGCTTCCGCCCCTGCATCACGCTCAAATGCGAAAGCCGCTCCTGCCCCTTGCGTGTGTAGTTCTCAACCGTCGAATCCGTCTTCACCACTCCGCTCACAACCTTGAAAAAGCTGATCTTTCCCGTAAACGGATCGCTCATCGTCTTGAAAACAAATAGCGCCACCGGCTCCTGATCCGCCACCGGCCTGAGAATGATCCCCGCATCCACCCCGAGGCTGCCGTTGCCTTCGCCGCCGTCCGAGCCATGACCTGTCCCGGCTCCATTCGTCGCCCCCCCATGATTGCCGGAGTGTACCGCCACTCCCCCACTGCCGCCGCCATTCGTCGAGACCGTCTCCATGACATTGGCTCTTTGAGTCTCCGCTGCCATCACCGCCACCGGAGCGCGCTCCGATGCCGACGGTGCATACACCTTCAGAAAGTCCAGCAAATGATCCGTCGCCACATTCGCCAGCCCACTGGTAAATAGCACAGGGAATATCCGGTCCTCGCGAATCGCCTCATGCAACGCGGAAATGAGGTGCTGCTCGGGAATCGTCCCCTCCGCAAAGTACTCCTCCATCAACTCGTCCTTACCCTCAGCCACAAGCTCCACCAGCGCCTCATGCGCTGTACGCGCCGCCGCCAGCATGTGTCCCGGAACCTCGCCAATCCTCCCGGCCCCATTGCCGCCTGGCTCGTAGTAGAAAGCCTGCATCGTAATCAGATCGACCACCCCGTGAAACCCATCCTGCCCGGTAATCGGCAACTGCACCGGAACGCACGTTCTCCCCCAGCGCTCATGCAGATCCTCCATCAGCGCCGACAATCCCTGCCCTCCGCCCGCCCGCGGAGAATCCATCTGATTCAAGACAACGATCCGCGGCAAGTTCGCCTCGGCGGCATAAGCCCAAACCCGCTCCGTCACCGCCTCCACGCCGCACTGCGCATTCACCAGCACCAGGGCCGCCTCTACCGGCAGCATCGCCGCGCGCGCCTCATGCGAAAACATGTGAAAGCCAGGCGTATCCACCAGGTTGATCTTGACCCCCTGCCACTCGGCGAAGGCCACCGCATTCTGCATCGTTGTCCCGCGCGCCACTTCCTCTTCGTCATACGCGGTCACCGCCGTCCCATCGGCCACCCGGCCCTGTGTCGCAGTCATCTTCGCGGCATGCAGCAGCGCGGCAATCAAGGTAGTCTTGCCACTGCGCGCATGCCCCACTACAGCTACGTTGCGGATCTCACTTCCCTGGTAATTTCTCATTGCAGCACTCCTTAACGCGAGAATTGGCGGGCTCGTCCGGATACATCACACTGGTCATATCGGGAGGACAAAGATATCCGCGGCTGGCTCGGCAAAGCCATCGCGTCATAGCGTCTACAAAAGCATCGAGCATGGCATCGAACCTGGTTCCCCAGGATGCAGGCGAGTGGGTCGCGGCAGGCAACCCGTGCGTAGTTCTGCCGATATCCGTCATACGGAGACCTCCGGCAGGCGCCGGCGCTTGTCAGCAAAGCCCATCCGCGCGGCGTCGTCACTTGAGAGACCGAAGGTATCACAACCCGGCAACAACCCTCAATATGCCCGCCGACGCAGCTTCTACCATCCGTTCACGCAGGACCAAGGTTCTGCCAGTAGGCCTTCCCTTTGTCCGTGATATCGAAGTATTGGTTAAGCTGGAAGCTGTCCGGCAGGTCTGCGATCGGCTTTCGATTCTTGATGAGTCCAAGATCGCGAAGATGGCGCAGTTCCTTCTGCAATCCCGGTGAACGTTTGTAAGTCACAGTTGGCTGGTCGCGCATCTTCCGCAGATGATCCAACTCCGCGGCGGGCAAGTCTTTAGCCGATTCTCTGGATTCACCGTGCGCCTGCCACAGCCCTTCCACCCGCTGCAGGATAGTCTCCAATAACTCCCGTTCCGACCGGACGGACGGCTGCGCGACATTCGACACCCGAATTCCCGCAAGCGTCTGTTCAAGGTCAGGCCACCACCGGTCAAACGACCTCTCCAACATATCCTTGGGCTTCGAGCTCTCGCGAATAACGTTGATACTCTCGATCAGGCGGTAAGTTCCGTCCCGATCCGCACTCACGTGCTGGAACTGAGCCAGGGGAGACCTCCCCGACTCCTGCGGCAATTCGTCGATCAGATACGGAACGATCCGGGCCACGCCGAACTTCTTCGCAATGGCTCCGGCCTCAAACAGCAGCCACGGCGCCTGAAAATTCTCCCTGGTAAGACAGAGAATGCCAAACTCAGACTGCTCCAGTTCCGTTCCCACCCGCTGCGCCCACGCCTCTCCAGGACTAATGTGGTCAGAGACAAAGACCTGTGCCGTCTCGCCAAAAACGTCCTGCAGGAGCGACTTGAGGCCAAGCGCCGCCTTGTGACTCCGCGGACCTGACCAGCTCGTAAATATTCGCATCGTTTTTCTCGGGTCGGGCGTAGCGCCGTTTGAATTAGCCGGATTGTCTCACGGCATCAATAGACTTGCACAGTAGTTGTTCTCTCTCTAAACCCACCGCGAAATTCCCCTCAAGCCGACCTTCCGTGCGAATCTATCCACAGCCATGAAACTCCTCTTCGGCCTGACCATTCTCGTGCTGATCGCAGTCTCCTTCATCGCCGACTACAAGTGGAAGCAATGGATAGCCGCCCGCAAACGCGACCGCGACTCCGATCCAACCTCCAGGCCGTAAAGCAAGTCCGGGTGCCGGGTGCCCCATATCTCACGGCGTCTTCTGCCGGGAGATGTGGGACATGGCCAACTCGGGTGACCAACTTGGGTGCCCACGCCTGGCACTTATTTTCCCGGCCAGGGTAGATTCACATATCCTCCAGCAACCCAGAACTCTCAATTCCTCTCGATCCTGCGCCCACGCGCCCGTTACAATACCTTCGAGGACAACGTCCAAAGCCTATGCTTCGCTCTCATCTATTCCGCACAGCCACTCTCGCATTCGCCGCCCTGGGTCTCGTCACCATAGCTTCACCACATGCCCGCGCCCAGTTTGGCGGCCCGTCAACCCCGGCCACCACCCAGGTCCACGACCCATCCGCCCTGCGCCCACCCGCCGGAGCCCGTGTCGCCATCATCGAGTTCGAAGACATGGAGTGCCCCGACTGCGCCCGCGCCAACCCGCTGCTGCGCGAAGCCGCGACCAAATACAACATTCCCTGGGTGCGCCACGACTTCCCGCTCTCCTTCCACCCATGGAGCTTCCAGGCAGCCGTCAACGCCCGCTGGTTCGACACCAAGTCCAAGAAGCTCGGCGACGAATACCGCGACGCCGTCTTCGCCAGCCAGCCCTCGATCACCTCACTGGAAGTCCTGCGCACCTTCAGCGAAAAATTCGCCACCGACCGCAAGCTCACCCTGCCCTTCGCCGTCGACCCCCAGGGCAACCTGACCGCCTTAGTCAAAGCCGACTACGCCCTCGGCCAGCGCGTAGGCATCGAACACACCCCCACCATCTGGGTAACCACCAGCCAGTCCAAAGGCGCCCCATTCGTGGAAGTAGTAGACCGCAGCAAACTCTACCAACTAATCGACCAAGCCATGGCCGACACCGCCCAACCCAAAGCCGCCCCAGCCAAAACCACGGCGAAGAAATAGGCTGGGCGCTTCTGTCGATTAAGGATTAGCGTACTCTGAAGCAAGGAGCAGCAACCATGCCTGGCCTCGATTGGTCTCAATGCTCTGCAGTTGAAAGCGTTCCCGGAAAGCTCAGCGGTGCCTGGGTTCTGAAAGGTACACGCATGCCCGTCTCCGCCATTTTCGAAAATCTGGAAGCCGGTGCGAATATCGACGATCTCATGGAATGGTTCGACGGACTGGATCGCGAACAGGTCAAGGAAGTCATTCACTTCGCCGTGAGCAGCCTCGAAAAGGACCCTGTCTATGCATAGCTCCCGCGAATGAAGATCCTCTTTGACCAAGCCACGCCAGTCCCCATTCGTCCCTATCTTCAAGGTCATTTGGTTCGCACTGCAGCCCAACAGGGCTGGTCAACGTTGCGAAACGGCGATCTCCTCAACGCCGCAGAAGAATCAGGCTTCGAGCTTCTCCTGACCACAGATAGAAATATGGGCTATCAGCAGAATCTCCGTGGAAGAAACATCGCCATCGTCGTTCTAAGCGTGCAACAATGGCCCAAACTGCGTCCACACATCGAGACAGTTATTGAAACGGTCAACGCCGCCACGCCAGGAAGCTATGCGGAAGTTACAATTCCGAGTAAATAGTCTTGTAATCTGCTGGAGGAAACTGATGTCTCGAAGAGAAATCGTCGTTTTGGTAAGTCGGGCGCTCGCATGCGTCCAACTCATCACCGCGCTACTCGACGTGTCCTATTTACCCGAAAAGCTCTTTTCCTTCTTGCACTACGTACATCAGCCCGACGCTCTCGACAACGGCCATCGTTATTTCCGGATGCTCGATTCCATCTCGATCCTCACGCAATTGGCGCGAATCGGAATCCTGCTCGTGGCATTTCTGATCTTCTGGAATTGTGGAGACTGGATTGAGCAAATTCTTCTACCTGCAGCAGAAAAACCCAGCGAACTGCAGCCTAACTAGCGCCCTGAATCGAAACCAGCTCCGGCGTCCCAGCCCCAGCATGTCCACCCGGCGCAATCATGCTGGTCTGCGGCGCGCGCCAGTGATCGATATAACTAATCTGATGCACGCAACTAACCGTGCAGTTAGGCGAGCACGACTTAGCAGTCAGGAACTCCCGCTTCACATCCGCCGTCGTATATTCGCTCAGCGGCACACCCGGATACCCGCGCTGCTGCGAGCAGTAATGCACCAGCCCGTCCTCGCAGATGTATAAGTACCGCGAACCGGCCCGGCAGCGCCAGTCATTCGGCTTGCCCTGTGCAATCGCCTCCTGAAACTGGTTAAACCGCGAATAACTCCGCCGCTCCAGATCGCGTACCTCGAAGTAGATCTTCGCCTCTTCCGGCTTCAGCGGCTTCAACTGCCCGTCGCCATCGTGAATAATCCCAATCGTCGAACTGAATCCCAGCCCCAGCGCGCGCTTGCTGATGACCAGCGCGTCATTCGGATTCTGGATGCCCCCGCCCACCACCGAGTTGATATTCACATGAAACTCGGCATGCTCAGCCAGCATCTCCAGCTTCTTATCCAGCACCTTCAGGCTCTTCATCGAAACATCGTCAGGATTGATGTTGTCGATCGATATCTGCATGTGATCGAGCCCAGCCTGATTCAGCCGCTCGATTCGCTCGACATTCAGCAGATAGCCGTTCGTAATCATCCCGGCCATCGCGCCGACCTTGCGCATCCTCCGAATCACATCATCCAGCTCAGGATGGGTCAGCGGCTCGCCGCCCGAGATCGTGATGATGCTCGTCCCCAGACGTCCAAGATGGTCGATGCGCCGCTCCATCTCATCGATCGGCACCGGCTTCGAAACCTTGTCGTATTCATTGCAATAAGCGCACGACAGGTTGCAGAACCGCGCCGGCACAATCTGCGCCATCACCGGGTGCCCCGTCGAAGTAAGCGCCTTGCCCACCAGCGCCAGCTCGCGCACCCTGCGCTGTGCCGCCAGTCTGCGTCCGCGCACCGTCATTTTCCGGGGAGTACCCATGTTTACTATTCAATCATATTGCGGCTCAACGTCGCCAATTTGACAAATCCGCGCCCTCAAAGACAAAAGGGGCGCCGCAGCGGCGCCCCTCACACTTCACACTCACACTAGCTCTTATGCCGCTTCCCATCCACCTGCATAAGCACCAGTTGCTTCGCGCGGTCGCGCAATATCTCTACCTGCACCGGCTTGCCCTCGCTCGACCGCAGCAACCGCTCCCAATCGCTCATGGTCACAACCGTCTCGCCGCCGACGCGCAAAATCACATCGTGTTCCTTCAGCCCGGCCGCGTCCCCGGCGCTCTTGTGGGCAACGCTCTTGATCATTACCCCGCCAGTCAACCCCAACAGATCGGCGGTCTGCGGAGTAAGCGGCTCCACCCAGACCCCAACGGCGTTGAGCGAGTTGCCCCAGCCCGGCAGATGGAACCCGCCCGGCATATCTCCGCTTCCATTGTTGAGAAAGGTCTTGCGGCCATCCCGAGCAGTGTCCGGAGAGTCGAGATTCGCCCTCGCCTGCTCCTCAATCTTGCGGCGATCGGCCAGTTCCACCTTGACGTTCTGCAGCACCCCATCCCGGCTCACTACCAGCTGCAGCTTTTTGCCTGGAGCTGTTTCATGCAGAATCCGCTTCAACTGTTCCGCATTCACAATCGTCTGACTGTCTACCTGCAAAATCACATCATGCAGCTTTAGCCCCACCTTGCCGGCCGGCGCATCGTGATCCAGAACCGTGATTTCGGCCCCACGCGCTTCCTTCAGATGCAAAGCCTGCGAACGCTCCTGATCCACGTCGCCCACGTCTACACCCAGGTAGCTCGACGAGTGCGAGTGCATCAACAGCAGCTCAGGCTCCTGCAATCCCTCTGCAATCTGCAGGCTTTGCGCGGCTGCCCCTGCCGTCCACCCCGCCGCAATCATCAGCAGGATTCCCGGTACCAACCCAGATTTCGTATACGGCCTCAAAAAGTACTGCATTTTATATCTCTCCCGCCCTGCCGTATCCCACCCGCATTCTTCTGACGATGCGATGTTGGGAAAGGTGAGTAAATCCCGCCCCTAGCCCTGAAGCAGCAATTTGATGCGATGAAGCGTGGCCGCGACCTGCACAGACCCGCTTACCGATCCCGCCTATTGAATTGCTGAAACCCGGCGCAGCACCACCCGCGATGCCGTCCGAATATTCGAATTCTGATCCGAAAGTGCCACCGTTGACAAGACCTGTCTTACGCTCGTGTCAGCCTCGACCGGCTCCAGCATGCTGATCGCCGCCGAACGAATGCGCGCTTCAGGATCGTTCTGCAGCGCTTCCAGCACCGCATCCCGCACCTGCATATCCTCGCCAACAAAAGGCTGCAAGCCTTCGAGCGCCTTCAGCCGCACCGCTGCGCTGCGGTCGTATCGCAGAGAGACCATCAGAGCATCGCGGAAGTCCGTGCTCTGCAGCCCATTCCCGACACAGCCCTTGCCGCTGCGGCAGGCCGCAGCCAGCAGCCCCACTGAATCGTCCCGCACCCCGGCGCTCGCACCATTCTGCGAAGCCAGCATCAGCAATTGACGAATCTGCGGATTCTCCAACGTCCCCTTAACCCGCCTCGGCTCAACCTGGTTGTAGCTCACCTCTACCAGATTTGAATTCGGCTCCCGGCTCACACCAGAGATGCTGCCAATCTCCATCGGCGAAACAGGGCCCGCCGCTATGACCGGAATAGCCGCCGCAATCGGCGCATCTGGCCGGCCAACCGCCTCGGTCTTCTGATCCGCTTGAGAAGCATGCCGCTGCGCGAACTCGTATCCGCCCATGCTCCCCAGCCCGGCCCCAGCCACCAGCAGCAGACAAGCCGCCGCCGGAGCCGACTGCAGCCCGGTCGCCGTCCGCGTCATCCAGTCCGCCAGCCGGTCATACCAGCGTTTGGGCGGCAATGCGTCCAGGGATTCTTCGAGTCGCGTCCTGCTGCGCGCCACCAGGTTCGGGCTAGGCTCCAGAACCGGATACGCCGCAGCCAGAGTCTTGAGGGCAAGCAACTGCTCTTGTTCCTCTCGGCACTCTTTGCAACTCATAAGATGAAGTGTCATCGCGTGATTTTGATCGTCGGGCAGCTCACCGTATGCCGCCAGCATGACCTTCTCGTGAATCTCAGCACAATTCATTGGTCTACGTCCTGTTTGCCTCAAAAATTTGTTGCTCGTTCACCTTCCAGTAGCCAGTGGTGTTGTTTCCAGCGCTCGCGCGCTCCCCAGCAATCTGTCCGGAAATCCGTTTACCGCTTCCCTTACCTTTTTAGCGAAGCCCGGCAAGCTGACTTCTCAGCTTTTTCGTCGCTCTGAACAGCGTATTCTTTGCCGTCTCTTCCGTCGTATGCAGCATCTCCCCAATCGTCCTCAATCGAAGACCCTGGTAATGCTTCAACTCAAAAACCATCCGCTCCCGCGGCGTCAGCGTATCCAGAGACTCCTGAATCCGCTGTCCAAGCACCTTCCGGTCCAGCTCTTTCCCAGGGTTCGAAAACGCCCGCTCATCCGAAACCGAAGCCATCAGGTCAATCTCATCGCCGGAGTGGTCCACCACCACCGCCGAATCCTCGCGCCGCGTCTTCCGCCGCCGCAGTTGATCCAGGCAGAGATTGGTCACAATCCGGTAAATCCACGTATAAAACGAGCACTCGAAGCGGAAGTTCCCGAGATACCTGTACGCCTTCAAAAAGGCTTCCTGATAGATATCCTCGGCGTCCTGCTCGCTTCCCGTCAGGTGCAGCGCCAGCCGCAGAACCTGGTGCTCATACTGCCTCACAAGTGCATCAAAAGCCGCCCGTGAACCAGCCTGAGCCTCGCGAATCAGCTCCATCTCAGTCGCGCGGACACGCAGACGCTCCTCATTGCTGAGCTGGCCGTGCGCTTCTCCGCGAGATTGCCCACGTGCCTGTCCGTCGCCAGTAGTAGTCGTCGCCATTCCTGGCAAGGATTGTACGCCCAGGACGCGTTGCCACGTTGTCCCAACCGGACCAGCAAAAGGAACTGCATCAGTCGCCATACGTCTCTTCTCCGAAAAAAGGCCGATGCTCAGGCACGAGTTGCCGCGTAGCAGATGGACGCCCCACCCCCGCATAGGTGAGCAAATTCACTTACACGCCTAAAATGCGGGTGCCCCACCCTCGACACGTCTTTGTCTTTGTGGCTAGGGTGGGTCCAGATTCGTGCGCAGCACGAACCTCAACCACTGCATCCTTACCACCACACCCTGGGACCTCTACTTAATTTGGCGGGTGGCCCAAATCTGAATGAATCACAAACGAGGGTGCCCCACATCTCGCCTTTGAGATGTGGGACCTAATTCGTGCGCAGCACGAACCCAGCGATATTCCTCCCAAACGACTTCCACAGCCCCTCCCGGTAAACTAATCCCGATGAACTCAAGCCTCTTCCCCTCCGAATCCTCGCCTGCTTCTTCAAAAGACCTCCTCATAGCCCACTGCGACGGAGGCTCCCGCGGCAACCCCGGCCCCGCCGGCTATGGCGCCGTCATCGAAGACCAGAACGGTCGCATCCTCGCCCGCCTTAGCGAATACCTCGGCAAACGCACCAACAACTACGCCGAATACTCCGCCCTCCTCGGCGTCCTCGCCTGGACGCTCGAACACAAGCACACTCGTCTCCGCGTAGTCGCCGACTCCGAGCTGATGGTCAAGCAGATGCAGGGCAAATACAAAGTCAACAGTCCCGATCTCCGCCCCCTCTGGGAAGAAGCCCGCCGTCGCGCAAGCCAGTTGGAGAAATTCGAGATCGCCCACACCCTCCGCGGCGGAAACAAGCTAGCGGACCAGCTAGCCAACGAAGCCATGGACCGCGGCATGGGCCGCACCCCCACTGCCCAACCTGCATCAAGTTCCACACAACCCGCTACGTCCAACTCCAGCAGTCGCCCAGCCCCCGCCAACCCTCATCAACCCAGGCAAGTCCTCGAAGGCTTCGTCAAAAACGGCGTAGTCCACCTGATAGAAGGCGAACTCCCCGAAGGCATCTTCGTAAAAATCATCCGGGAATGATCGTCAGTAGTTTATTCCTTACGATTGACATATAGTAAGGAACAGCGTTCCGAAAGGAGCATAGTATGCCCTCCGCAAAAGTCACCTCCAAAGGCCAGATCACTATCCCAGCAGAAATTCGCAAAGAGCTCAACCTGAAGCCCGGCGATCATATCAATTTCGCCAAAATCGGGGAGCGCAGGTTTGTCATGATCGCCAAGAATCGGTCCATCACAGATCTCAAGGGCATGTTGGGCAAGTTCGACCGAGTCGTCACCATCGAAGAAATGAACGAAGCAATCGCCAGAGGCGCGGCGGGTATTCCTGAGCCGGAAGACGAGCTTGTGGAGACCTATTGATCGGCCTCGACACTAACATCCTTGTTCGTTACATCATCCAAGATGATATTTCGCAATCTGCCCGCGCGGAGCAACTCATCGAATCTCTCACCCAGCAAGATCAAGGCTTCTTCACTCTCGTCGCACTCGCTGAATTCTGCTGGGTCCTCACGAGAAGCTACAAGATCAAGCGCAGTGAGTTGGTTCGCACAATTGATTGGTTGTTAGAAATCGACAGAATCGTCGTAAACGATGAACTGCGCGTAGTCGAAGCAAGAAACCTATTTGCAAATTCCAACGCTGACTTCGGCGACTGTCTCATTTTCTGCTGCTCCGTAGCCGCCGGCTGTACAACTGTCCTCACCTTCGATAAGAGCGCCGCCAAAGCCGCTGGGATGAAGTTGCTCGCCTGAAACGAAACTTCGCACATCCATATGGCTGTAGAACCGTTATAGGATTGCCGACAAGCAGCGGATGCGAAAGCAGCCGGGAGAAACCTCTTTGCCCCCGCCCTCCACCAAAGTCGCCGTCATCCAGGCCGCCCCCGTCGTCTTCGACCGCGAAGCCACCCTGGCCAAAGTCGCCGCCTTCACCGCCGACGCCGCAGCGCAGGGCGCAAAACTCGCCCTCTTCCCCGAAGCCTTCGTCTCCGCCTACCCCCGGGGCCTCGACTTCGGAGCCGTCTTCGGCGCGCGTACCGAGCAGGGACGAGCCGACTTCCAGCGCTATTGGGAGAGCAGCGTCGATGTCCCCGGCCCCGCCACTGAAGAGCTGGGCCGCATCGCCCGCGACAACCAGATCTACCTCGTCATCGGCGTCGTCGAACGCGACGGCGGAACCCTCTACTGCACAGTCCTCTTCTTCGCCCCCGACGGAGCAATGATGGGAAAGCACCGCAAAGTCATGCCCACAGCCCTTGAACGCCTTGTATGGGGTTTTGGCGACGGCTCAACGTTGCCCGTCTTCGATACACCCCTCGGCAAAATCGGCGCAGTCATCTGTTGGGAAAACTATCTGCCCCTGATGCGCGCCGCCATGTACGCAAAGGGCATTCAGATCTACTGCGCCCCAACCGCCGACTGTCGCGAAAGCTGGACCGCGTCTATGCGCCACATCGCCGTCGAGGGCCGTTGCTTCGTCCTCGGCTGCAACCAATTCGCCCGTCGACGCGACTTTCCCGAAGACTACAACGCCTTCCCCGGCATGGCCCCGGATACGGTCGTCAGCGACGGCGCCAGTTGCATCGTAGATCCCTTCGGCAACTTCCTCGCCGGCCCAAACCGCGAAGACGAAGCCATCCTCACCGCCGAAATCGACCTCGGTCAGATCGTCCGTGGCAAGTACGATCTCGACGTAGTCGGCCACTACGCCCGCCCCGACATCTTCCAACTCCACGTCGACGAACGGCCAAAGCGCCCCGCCACTTTCTCTGGCGAACTTACTCCCGAGAAACCGTGAGGCGCACCGGTTCACACCGTCAGCAAGCGTTCAAAGAACGATCGATAGCGCTTGAGAGCCTGCCGCAGATCTTCGGTTGAAACCTCTTCGCCCTTCTCCCACTGTCTTTCCAGCGTCTCGCGTTCCGCGGAAAACTGCTCCGCAATCCTCTTCACGACGTTGGCCACAAGGGAGTCAGCCTGCTCAACGGCCTTCTTCGGCTCGTCGACGAACGAACTCTGCGCCTGATCCCACCGTGAACGGAAAGTTCGCAACTCGTCATCCGGAAACAGTGGTCCAGGCTGCGTCGGCTGAGGCATCGGCTGCTTCTCTGCAAAATGAGGCTCTGCCGCAAACTGATGCTGAACCTCAGGTTGAACCGCGTTGGCATTGGATTCAGTCGCATACACGAAAACCGGCTCCGGCGCCGCTGCCATAGTACTGTTCACGATTGGCGCCCGATCGTCTGCAACCAGATTGGCATTATCCAAAGCCGGATTGAAAGCAGCAGCCTCTACTGGAATATCGCATCTTACCCGTTCCGCATGCGCGATATCCGCGGTAGTCAAAGTTTCATCCCTAAGAAGCGACTCGTTCACGCGAAACCCCCTTCACCTCTTCAACAGTAGGAGCGAGGCCTTTGGGTGCCTCGAGCAATTCCTCAAAAAGCGACCTGTAATGCACCATCGCCTGCCGCAAATCCTCCGTCGACGCCTGACCCTGGCCGTAGCGCACCACAATCACCCGGGCCGCCCGGTAGTTCTGCACCACCCGCGGATAGTTGACGGAAACGTCGGCCGCCCTCTGTTCAAAGTCGGCCATCGGGTACCCGCGCGAAGCCATCACCTGTGTCACCAGCGCGTCCGCTTCGTTCACCGCAAACGCCGGATCATCGACAAACCGCCTCTGCACATTGGCCCAATCAGCCAGAAACCGCTCCCGGTCCGCCGCGCTCAACGAGCGTATGGTGAACTTGTCGACGCGCTTCTCCCGCTCTGCCAGCACCGCTTCTGCGTGGCGCGCATCTCCATGCTGCTGCAGCACTTTGTCGTATTCCGGTCCAAACTGTTTCCGCAAGTGCTCGCTGCGCTTCTTTCGCGCCATCACCACCGCGACAATGACAATGATCAGCAGCACCGCAACGCCGATGCCGATCGCAATCTGAGTGTTTGTATTCGTCAGGTCCATAACTCTCTACCTCAGTGTGGTGAGATGCGAAGCTGAAGTCTCATGATGCCGCGCCTGTATTGCGGAGTGGTCTATCTTGACCACATCCCTGAGCCGAGCCCAACGCCGTCTCTCGATCTCGCCGATGTAGAATTGCGCGAACACACAAAACCGAACACGCAAAAACAAGGCATCGAATGCAAAGCGGCTCTCTCTCGATCTGCGCCTTCACTGTTCACTGGCCCTTCGCCTTCGCGGTTCCCTGGCCGCAGCCATTGGACCCGCTTCACTCCGTAGTCCTCTCCGCTCTCGTCGCCGCAATTCCGCTGCTGGTCATCCTCATCCTCATGGGCGTCCTGCGCCGCAGCAGCCTCATGGCCTCGGTCTCCGGCCTCGCCGCCGCCGTGACGCTCGCGATCCTTGTCTGGCGCATGCCCGCCAGCCTCCTTGCAGGCAGCCTCGCCTTCGGAGCCGCTTATGCCGTCTGGCCCATCCTCTGGATGGTCTTCACCGCCCTCTGGCTCTACAACCTCACCCAGGACACCGGCAACTTCGATCTGCTTCGCCGCTGGATCGAAACCCACGCCTCCGGCAATCAGGGAATCCAGGCTATCCTCGTCGCCTTCGCCTTCGGAGCGCTCCTTGAAGGCACCGCCGGCTTCGGCGCGCCCGTCGCCGTCACCGCTTGCCTGCTCGTCGGCCTCGGTTTTGAGGCGCGCCGCGCCGTCATCGTCGCCCTCATCGCCAACACCGCGCCTGTCGCTTTCGGCGGCCTCGGCATCCCCATCGTCGCCCTCGCCGGAGTCACCGGCCTCTATCTCAACCAGCTCTCCGCCATGGTGGGCCGGCAGGTACCGTTGCTCTCCTTCATCCTGCCGCTCTATCTCGTCTGGGTCATCGGCCGCGGCAAAGCTCTCCGCCAGACCTGGCCCGCAGCCCTCATCGCGGGCGCCAGCTTCGCCCTCGCCCAGTTCACTGTCTCCAACCTCTGGGGACCCTACGTCGCCGACGTCATCGCCTCAACCTTCTGCATTGCCACCCTCGTCGCATATCTCAAACTGTGGTCGCGACAAGAACAACCCCTGACAGACCCCTCGCTCTGCAAACCCGCAGAAGGCGGCGGCGACACCACGCCCCGGCTTCCCCTGACGACAAAGCAATCCTTCGCCGCCTGGCTCCCCTGGATGCTGCTTTCCGTAGTAATGGTCCTCTGGTCAAGCCTGAAGTTCCTTCAATTTGGCCAGTCCACGATCCCCATCCCAGCCCTTCACAACGGCGCCCTGATCACCCTCTACCAGAGGCTCTACGCAGCGCTCTACATCTTTCAGCCCCTCGCCGCGGGCACGGCAGTCCTCGTGACCACCATCATCACCGCGTTCTGCCTGCGCACCCGTCCCGGCGTCTTCTTCCACTCCGGAGTCAAAGCCCTCCGCCAGCTCCGCATCCCGGGCCTGACGGTGATCGTCATCGTCGCCCTCGCCTATCTCTATAACTATTCGGGAATGGCCTTCACCCTGGGCGCAGCCGTCGCCCACGCGGGTTCAGCCTTCCCGCTCCTCAGCGGATACCTTGGCTGGGCCGCCTGCTTCCTCAGCGGAAGCGACACCGCAAGCAATGTCCTCTTCGGAAACCTTCAGGTCGCAGCAGCCCACCAGCTGCACCTCAGCCCAATCCTGCTAGCCGCGACTAACTCGTCCGGCGCCGTAGCCGGCAAGATGATCTCTCCGCAGAACATCGCCATCGGCGTCACCACCGTAGGCCTGATCGGTCAGGAAGGCAGAATCCTCCGCTCCACCTTCTGGCACAGCATCCTGCTCGCAGCCTTCATCGGCCTGCTGGCCCTGGCGCAAGCCTACTGGCTAACCGGCATGATCCCCTGATAGTGAATACATTCTGGGTGCCCCACATCTACCGGCGCTGTCTGCCGGGAGATGTGGGATTGGCGCATTCTCCAGAAGCCTCTTAAAACCGTAACGACAAACAACTCAATCCCCCATCCATCTTCCGAAACTCGCTCATATCCAGCACCAGCGGATCATACCCCCGCCTCACCAGCTCCTCAGTCATTCGCGGATACCCCTCCGCCACCAGCACTCGATCATTCACACGAACACAATTCGCCCCATAACTCTCCTCCACCGAAACCCGCAGCAAGTCATATCCGGCAAACTCCGCCCAGTCAGCCATCTCCTCCATCACCACCAGCGTCTCCTCCCCCGCCGGTCCCGGCCCGATATAAGAGATCCCACTCTTCAAATGCAAAATCGAAGTCATCTCCCGCACATCCACCAACGAAGAAGTAAACCCCTCCTTCGCCAGATGATCCGCAAGCTGCCGCGCCCCCTCTTCATTCGTCCGCTTTGAAATGCCCAGAAAGAAATGCCTCCCCGCCTCGCAGATATCCCCGCCATCCAGCGTCCCCGGCTCTCGAACCTCCACCGCCTCCGGATAGAACCCGCGCACAGTCGCGGCAATCGCCGCCACCTCGCCCAGCCGGCTCACCGCACCAGGCCGCGTCAGCATCGCGCCCTCCTCCGTCAGCACCGCAGCATCCTCCACAAACGTAGAGTCCGGATGCGCCATATCCTGCTCAAGCCTCGTCAACACCAGCCCACAACTCTCCAAGGCGGAACAGTAAACCTCCCACTGCGCCAGCGCCTTATCAAACTCCGGCACACCAAAATCTACAGAAGTAAGTCCCTCAGCAAAATTACTTCCCGGCCTGCGAACAATCGCCCTCGTAAACAAATCCAATATCCTTTCTCACTCCAACAAACCAATCTCGTTAGTTACAAACAATGCGGGTGCCCCCTTCGGCGCAGTTTCATCGCGCTTAAGGGGGGATACTTTGTATCTCGGTAATAGTCCATAAAACACCTATAAACGCTGATCCTTGCCCTCAGAACCCGTATCCCATAAGTATTTATAGTTCGTAGTCGTCGAGGCTGTGGGAAAGTTGGAAAGCGTTCTTTGCTTTCCTACTTTTCCATAGCCTGCTTTCGTTTGCGTGCGTC
>Ga0182024_10000665_pt1 | contig 89171 bp, 85 predicted proteins | sample P32metaG_FD_120480 | JGI IMG/M metagenome (GOLD analysis project Ga0182024, IMG submission 120480) | Permafrost microbial communities from Stordalen Mire, Sweden - P3-2 metaG (Illumina Assembly) | ecosystem: Environmental > Terrestrial > Soil > Wetlands > Permafrost | place: Sweden: Stordalen... | reverse complement strand
ATGTCGGACGCGCTGCGGCAAGAACTGATGTTATTTGGCATCGACGTCGTGATCATTGAACCGGGCACCGTTAACACAGCGATGTACGACAAGGGCGAAAAAGAAGATCTGAGTGAGTTCAAGCCGACCGAGTATTGGGAGGCAGTGCAGAACTTCCAGAAGTTCATCGTTACCGAAGCCCGTACCAACGGCTTATCCCCTGAGCGTCTGGGGGAAGCCGTCCACGTAGCACTCAGCAAGGCGAAACCGAAAGCACGCTACGCGGTCGTTCCGCAACGTTTCAAGAACTGGACTTTGCCCAGACTTCTTCCTACGAGGATGCTCGACAACTATCTCGCAAAGGAAATGGGACTCAAAAAGCCGTAGCCAGCCTCGAACGGGGGTTCTCACATCTTATGACAGGGGGAACCAATTGCAAAAACAGTGTTTCGTCAGCAACGGATTGCTACCGAGAAGCCGACGTCGCGGGACTAATTGAGATGCGGTGTCAATTATCGATTTGCGAAAGTAATTTTCTTAGATGCGTCAATTCCAATCCAAAGAAGTGCCCCCAGCAGTAATATGCTAGCCATTAGATATTGTGGCGTTTCGAAACTGTGCGTGAAGTCGACAATTCTTCCAAAGAGAATGGACATGCCAAAGGCACCGATCTGCCCGAAGAAATTCATTATACCGGCAAGCGTGCACGCACGCTCGCCGCCTATATCCACGCATGCGGAAAAGCTATTGATCACAGTAATCGGCAGAAAAAAATGGGCGGATATAAGACAGAGGGTCACCGTCAGGTGGTTACTGCTTTCCGCCGATAGGAATACCAACAGAGCCATGATCGTATAGCAGCACATGACGATGAACCGGCGGGAAAACCGGAGGCCCTTTCTCTGTATCAGCCAGTCGCTGAAAAAGCCCGCTAAGAATGAGGAAAGGATTCCAAAAATAAATAACCAGGTCGTGGTCATTTTCATTTCTTGCTCTGAGAAATGCTTTCCTTCCTGCAGATAATTGGGCATCCAGGCGACGAAAAAGTAATTGGCCCATTGACCACATAAATAGGCGGTGACAAGTAGCCAGACTAAAGGTCTGCTGAATGCTTGTTTCCAGGGAAAGGGTTGGTCATGGCTAATGAAATGGCGATTGGTTTCAATAAATTCTTTTTCCTGTGGAGAGATCTTTTTCATTTCGGACGGCTGATTCCGAAACCACAGATAGCAAATCAATACCCATACCAGACCGAGTCCTGCGTTTACAAAAAACGGCGCTCGCCAACCAAAGCCTACTGCAATGGGGACAACAATCAGTGGCGCCAGGGCGGCACCGCTGCTAGAGCCCATTGAAAACCAGGAAATTCCGCGAGAGGTTTCTGTTTTTGGAAACCAGCGACTGACCGCACCCGTGCTGTTCGGGTAGGCGCCGGCTTCCCCCATTCCGAATAAAAAGCGGACGATGATGAGACTTGTAAAGCCGGTTACCGCGCCTGTCAGTGCGGTGAAAAGCGACCACCAGATCACGATGCGCAGAAAGACCTTACGCTGACCCAAACGGTCGCCCATCAGTGCGGAAGGGATTTCAAAAAGTGCATAAGCCAACGCAAAAGCTCCCAGCGCATAGCCAAACTGGGTATTGGTTAGATGAAAAGCGGCTTTCATTCGTACGCCCACTAAGGAGATCGTAACTCGATCCAGATACGTTATCAGGATCAGAAAATACAAAAGAACACCGACCCGGTAACGGTATGGAAGTTTATGGATAGAAGCCATTGGACGGAGGGTTCTCGAATGTAGCCTAATTATATCATCCCTGGTAATCGATTTTTTAGAGGAAGGATATTTGGCAAGGAATTCAAAATGAAAGAAGCAGTTTAGTTGCGCGGGTGTAATTGCAAAAATTAACCTGGACTCTGGAAAGATTTTATGGAAATATGATAAATAAGGGTTCCATAAATGTTTAAGCGGAGAGGGCGGGATTCGAACCCGCGATAGCGTTTCCACTATACACACTTTCCAGGCGTGCTCCTTCAACCACTCGGACACCTCTCCATTTTGCTCAAAAAAAAATCAGGCCGCAAAAATAAGCCATCCACCGCTTACGCGGCGAATAATTTTAATGCATTTGAGGTTGTAACAGAAGCAACTTCTTCTACACTTATCCCTTTGATTTCCGCGAGTTTTGATACAATATAAGTAAGATAACTGCTTTCATTACGCTTACCGCGAAAAGGAACCGGCGGCAAATATGGTGCATCCGTTTCCAATACAATATGCCGAAGGGGAATATTCTTCAATACTTCCGGCAAGCTGCTCTTCTTATACGTAAGTGTTCCACCAATGCCAAGATAAAATCCCAGTTCTACAATTTGAATTGCCCATTTTTCATCATCGTTGTAGCAGTGAAATATTCCAGCGAGATTTCCTTTCTGATGTTGCCGCACTACGGCAATGCTTTGTTCCATAGATTGCCTGGAATGGATCACGATAGGTAAGCCGTATTGAAGCGCCCATTCTATTTGCTGATGAAAGGCCTGGTACTGCTCGGTTTCAAAGCGCCGGTCCCAATAAAAATCCAATCCGATCTCACCAATTGCGGCAAAGTTCCGGCTGGCAATTGAAGTTTCAACACGCTTTAGTTCTGCGCGAAAATCCTCTTTTACCGAGCATGGATGCAATCCCTGCATGGCAAAACATTCACCCGGAAATCTGGCTTCCAAAGCCAATAATAAAGGCTCCGTTTCACGGTCGATCGACGGCAGGTAAAATCGCTTTATTCCGGCATTCCTGGCCCTTTCCATCACTTCATCTATGTCAACCGCAAACTCCGCAAGGTATAAATGACAATGGCTATCAATCAGTTCCATATCTGTTCTTTATTGGGTTAACCAATGCCGTCCGATTCTAAAGCGTCAAAATTCATCAACTAAGTATAAACCCTTAGACTGCTTTTTTGCCGTCTTTTTGGCCCTTTTTTATCTCTTCCCGGACAGGCTTAAAATAGCTCTATTGGCATGGTTATCTGTGAAATATGTTTGGTGAATCAAAAAAAGTTCTACCTTTAAATCAGTTTTCATAGGGTACGGATTAAAAACGGGCCAGGGTGTCTACCCCGGCCCAATTCATTTGACAGATCACTGAACTCCGCATTTTACTTTTTTTTATACATTTTTTACGAAATTGCTTCAAAGGAATATCCTTTGCTGGAAAAATAACCCAACACTTCCGGCAGCGCTTCCTGAACTACATGTAAACATTTTGCACTGTCGTGAAAAACGATAATACTTCCCGAAGCCGCATTTTTTATTACCCGGCCCGCGGCCATTTTTCCATTTACCGACGGATCAAAATCACCACTCAGCACATCCCACATGATGAGCTTATATTTTAATATGCGGGTGAGATTCCTGATCTGAAACCCGGAGATCCTGCCATAAGGCGGCCGGAATAAATTACTGTCGATCACCTCTGCTGCCTTCTCCACATCGGCGAGATAGCGTTTGTCAGCCGTCTTCCATCCGTTCAAATGCCCTTGTGTATGATTGCCTACACGATGACCTTCATTCAGAATCCTTTTATAGACATCCGGTTCAGCAATGACATTTTTTCCAATGCAAAAAAAAGTTGCTTTGGCATTGAATCGCCTGAGCTGATCCAATACAAAAACAGTTGCCGCCGCATGCGGGCCGTCATCAAAACTAAGATAAATCACTTTCCTGCCGGCAGGCATGCTCCAGACACCCGATGGATAGAGCTTCTTCAGCCATCCGGGCGTTTTAGTAAAATAAAACATGCTGCAAATTAAATCAGAAGCTGTTGATATGGATCACTTCGCCGTTTTGCCGGAATATCTTTCCATTATCCTTTAGAAAGATCTGCTGTGTTCTTTCGTCCGTAAGGAGTTTGTCCATATATTTCTTTACATCATCGTTGGTGATGGTTACCGGCCTGCCCATAAAAAAGGCCTGGTCGCAATATCCTTTCAGCAGCGGATCGAGCATACCGTAAAAAAGATCCCGGTCGGCAAAAATATCCGACCCGATCACCTTGTCGCCGGACATGCACACAAATCCAATCACCGTACTGTCCATCTTTTTAAATCTATCCTGAAAAAAACGAAAATACTCGTCCTGCATCGGTAACCTTTTTTTATCCGAATACCGGGACAAATAACCGAGGCTTTTATTTTTAATATTATAATCTCCCAATTGCCTGGAAACTTCCTGCCAGATCAGCACCTGGTTCTTTTCTTCATCAAGCACTCTTCTCAACGCAGGATTTGCAAAAGTGCTATAGCCGAATTTTTTCTCTTTGTCACTCCACCTGCCCTCTTCCACACACATGACAGAAATATACTGATCCCTGCCATCAGGAACCAGCAGGGTGTCCCGGGTAACCATCCGGTCCTGCCGGCCGCCGGAAATGATTTCTCCTGATGCCACGTAAATGGTTTTGTCGGAATGATTTTGAATGCGCAGGTAGTGCACGTTTTCCGTGGAAGCCGTGCCGCGTTCGGAAACCGTAGCCATTCCTTTTTCGAGTGCTTTGCTGAGAGAAATAATGCCGGAATGGGAACCGCCCATGCCCTGTTTCGGCCGGATCGGAATAAGCTTCAGGTTTTTAAATTCTATGGCGCTGTCGTAATCAACATATACCGTTTCATAGGTAATCTGCTGAGCATGCACTAACGCCTGGAGGCCGAGTAGAAAAAAAGCGGAAAAAAAAAATTTCACCCGTGAATATACAATTTCATCAATCAACCCACAAGATATAAGCGGGGATTAACATTTATCTTTGCATCCCATGGAAAAAAAGATCCGGGTGCGGTTTGCTCCCAGTCCCACAGGCGGTTTGCACCTTGGCGGCACAAGAACCGCGCTATATAATTATCTCTTTGCCAGGCAGAACGATGGCGATTTCATATTGCGGATTGAAGACACAGACCAGTCGCGCTTCGTTCCCGGCGCAGAAGAATACATTTATGAAACGCTGAAATGGTGCGGACTGGAACCGGATGAAAGTCCGCTCAAAGGCGGTCCTTACGGCCCCTACCGTCAAAGCGAAAGAAAAAAAATCTACCGGGAATATGCCGAACAACTGGTGAGATCCGGAAAAGCTTATTACGCATTCGATTCTCCGGAGGAATTGGAAACCATGCGGTCAAAATACAGGACCACAGAAAACCCTAACCCACAATACGATCACAGCACCAGGAAACGTATGCGCAATTCCCTTAGTTTAACCCTCGAGGAAACGGAAAGACTGATGGCAGGCAATATACCTCACGTCATCCGGATTAAGATCCCTGAAAAGGAAACAGTGCAACTTCAGGACATGATCCGTGGAGAAGTACTATTTGATACATCACTCCTGGATGATAAGGTATTGCTCAAAGCGGACGGCATGCCGACCTATCATCTTGCGGTGGTGGTGGACGATTACCTGATGAAGATCACGCATGCCTTTCGCGGAGAGGAATGGTTACCCAGCGCTCCGGTGCACCTGCTACTCTGGAGATATTTATTCGGAGAGGACCAGATGCCGGAATGGGCACACTTTCCATTGATATTAAAACCAGATGGAAACGGAAAGCTGAGCAAGCGCGATAGTGCAAGATTGGGTATACCCATATTTGCAATGGATTGGAAAGATCCTGCCACGGGCCAAACGATTACCGGTTTCCGGGAAACCGGCTTTTTGCCTCAGGCATTTGTAAATATGCTGGCCGTGCTGGGATGGAATGACGGAACAGAGCAGGAATTGTATTCAATGGATGATCTGCTGGATAAATTTTCTATTGCAAAGGTGCATAAGTCCGGGGCCAGATTTAATTTCGAAAAAGCGAAATGGTTCAATCACGAATGGATCAAAAGACTTTCTCCTGAAGAACTCATGCCCCTGATAAAGAAAATATTTGAAGAAAACAAACTGTATATCGCAAACGATTCATTGCTGATTTCCGTCATCCGTTTGATCCGCGACAGATGCAACCTGCTAAGTGATTTCTATTCCCAGGGTAAATTCTTTTTCGAAGCACCACAGCAGTGGGACCTGGATGCATTCCAACCCAAATGGAATGAAGGGAAATCAGTTTTTTTTAAGGAATACATTGGTATCCTGAAGAAGATCCCGGAATGGAACGCGACCAGTCTGGAGTCCGCTTTCAAGACGCTGGCAACAGAAAAAAATATCAAAGCAGGCGAACTTCAGCTTCCGCTGCGTATAATGATGGTAGGTGAAAAAATGGGGCCCCCTGTTTTTGAAATCGCCGGAACCTTGGGAAGTACCGAGACGATAAAAAGGATCGAAAAGCTGATAAGTTCGGTAAGTTTACCCTAATTTCTTCTCATGCAAAAAGCAAACAGGCTACTTTACTTGCTCGCTTTCGTAAAACTCATCCTGCCGTTCTTTTTGCAAAACCCTGTTTATGAACCGCACCGCGATGAATTACTTTATCTCGCAGAAGGAAGCCACCTGGCATTCGGATATATGGAAGTGCCGCCGCTGCTGTCGGTCTTTGCGTGGCTAACCCATTTATTTGGCGATGGTATGTTTTGGATTAAGATCTGGCCCTCCCTGTTTGGCACTTTTAACTTTCTACTTGCAGGAAAGATTACCGTTCATTTCGGAGGGAAATCCTATGCTATTATTCTGCTTTTCCTGAGTTTTATCTTCAGCGTATTTCTGCGTGTCCATTTTCTCTTTCAGCCAAACTTCCTCGAAGTCTTTTTCTATACGGTGATTGCTTACGGCCTGGTGCGTTACGTGCAAACTTCGGGAAATAAATGGCTTTACGTTGCGGGAATCGGCGCGGGCCTTGGGATGCTGAGTAAGTATTCGGTGGCCTTTTATCTTTTTGCCCTCTTCATCGCTCTTTTACTTACTCCGCAAAGAAAGGTATTTCGGAACAGGCATCTGTATTATGCGCTTGGAATATCCATCATCCTTTTTCTGCCCAATTTCATCTGGCAGTATACGCATCATTTTCCCGTGATCTTTCATATGAATGAACTCAGACAGCAGCAGTTACAATACGTGCCTCCTTCGTCTTTCCTTAAGGATCAGCTGCTGATGTTCTTTCCCTGTTGTATGGTATGGCTCGCGGGATTGTTTTTTTTGCTAACGGCCAGGCAGGGCCGACCTTTTTTATTCCTGGCCTGGGCCTATATCGGGGTTATCGCTATCCTGCTTTGGTTCCATGGAAAAAATTATTATGCCCTGGGACTCTATCCTGTTCTTCTGGCAATTGGTTCCTATGCAATTGAGAAGTGGACCGAAAAGCGACTATATTTTCTGCGCTATGTGATTCGTAATTGGGCCATCCTCTCCGGAGTTTATTTCACCATCATTATGCTGCCACCGCTGAAACCCGCCGCGATGGCTCTTCTATACAGGAAAATGCACACAGAAAATACAGGAGCCCTGCGATGGGAGGATCTGAAAAATCATCCTTTGCCCCAGGATTTCGCCGACATGCTGGGTTGGGAAGAGATAGCAGCCAAGATGGGTTCCGCATATCATAGCCTGAATAAGGACGATAAAAGTCAGACCGTTATTTTTTGTGATAACTACGGGATGGCGGGCGCAGTGAATTACTATAGAAAAAAATATGATTTGCCGGAACCTTACAGCGACAATGCCAGTTTTCTCTATTGGCTGCCGGACCATATGCCAATGCATAACCTGGTATTGATCACGGATGATACCGCGGAAATGCATCATGAGTTCATAAAAGAATTCTCCAGCGCCATACTGTACGACAGCATAACCAGTCCTTACGCCCGTGAACGGGGCGATCTGATCATTATATTGAAAGGTGCAAACGACAGGTTCAAGAAATTTTTTGAAGATAAGATTGAGACGGATAAGAAGAAGTTGGTGGAGCATTAGTTGACGGTTGACAGTTGACGGTTGACCGAATTCAAGTGTGAGGGCGCAATTAAAGTCCGTCAACCGTCAACTGTCAACCGTCAACTGTCAACCAATAATGGCTAATTTTGCAACATGAATCAAATCCCGATCCGCGTACTGGTTGCCAAAGTTGGGCTTGATGGCCATGACCGCGGCGCAAAAGTAATTGCCAGTTCACTGCGCGATGCGGGCATGGAGGTTATTTATACCGGCCTTCGCCAGACACCCGAAATGGTCGTGAACGCAGCCCTGCAGGAAGACGTTGACGCTATAGGTATCAGTATACTCAGCGGCGCACACATGACCGTTTTTCCAAAACTCATCGGCCTCATGAAAGAAAAAAAGATGACCGATGTGCTTCTTACGGGAGGTGGAATTATTCCTGAAGAAGATATGAAAACACTTCAGGCAATGGGGGTCGGAAAGCTGTTTGCACCCGGAGCCACAACCACAGATATTGCAGCATATATCCGGCAATGGGTCAGAGAAAATAAACGAAGTTAAAACCATCGAAACCTGGGCTATGTATCAGACTTTATTGACAGCGCTTGCGGAAAATATTTTTACCATTACCATTAACAGGCCGGAAAAATTAAATGCGCTAAACAAAACAGTTATCGCGGAATTGGGTGAAGCCATTGAAGAAGTATATCAAAATCCGGCCATCCGCGCCGCTATCATCACTGGTTCAGGCAGCAAATCGTTTGTCGCCGGAGCGGATATCAGCGGTTTCACCGGATTGAGCAAAGAACAAGGAAAGGAGATGGCAAAAGCAGGACTCGATGTATTTTTCAAAATCGAAAACGCTTCAAAGCCCATTCTGGCTGCTGTGAATGGTTTCGCCCTGGGGGGCGGATGCGAACTCGCTATGGCTTGCCATTTCAGACTTTGCAGCGATACGGCGCAATTCGGTCAGCCTGAGGTAAACCTCGGACTGATTCCCGGGTACGGAGGAACGCAACGCCTAACCCAATTGATTGGCAAGGGCCGTGCACTGGAAGCACTGATGACAGGAAACCTCATTAATGCAAGTCTGGCTCTTCAATACGGTCTGGTTAACTACGTTACAACACCTGCGGACCTGATGGAAAAAACAAAGGTCATTCTTCAGCAGATCATCGGTAAGGGACCGCTGGCAATTGCGCGTTGCATCGCTTCAGCCAATGCTGCTGTTGGAAATGAAAAAGGATACCAGATGGAAACAACTTTTTTTGGTGAATGCTTTGGTACGGAAGATATGAAAGAGGGAACAGCAGCATTCCTTGAAAAAAGAAAGCCGGTCTTTAAAGGATCCTGATCAGCCTGGCATACAAATTTCATACTTTCATTCAAACTCCGGGAAATGCATGTTGGTCCGCCCCTGAACGATAAGCTGCACTGGTATAAAGATGCCATCATTTATGAGCTCCATATAAAAGCCTTCCGCGACGGCAACGGTGATGGGATCGGTGATTTTGAAGGACTGCTGACAACGCTCGACTATCTCCAGGACCTGGGTGTAACCGCCATATGGCTGCTTCCTTTTTATCCCAGTCCGTTGAAAGATGACGGCTATGATATTTCCGATTATTACCATATTCATCCTGCATACGGAAATATTGAACAGTTCAAACTATTTCTTGATGAAGCACATGGCCGGAACATAAAAATAATTACTGAGCTGGTCATCAATCATACTTCCGATCAGCATCCCTGGTTTCAAAAGGCCCGAAGAGCATCCAAGGGCTCTCCTGACCGGAATTTTTATGTGTGGTCAGACGACCCCACGAAATACAAGGACGTGCGCATCATCTTTCAGGATTTTGAACCTTCCAACTGGAGTTGGGACGCCGTGGCTGAACAATATTACTGGCACAGGTTTTTTCATCATCAACCAGATTTGAATTTTGATAACCCCCTGGTGCAGGAGGAAATTCTGCGGATCATTGATTACTGGTGCCGCATGGGCGTGGATGGGTTCCGGCTGGATGCAGTTCCTTACCTGTTTGAAAAAGAAGGCACCAACGGCGAGAACCTGCCCGAAACACATGTGTTCCTGAAAAAACTGAGAAGCTATGTTGATGGCCATTTCCCGGGAACCGTCCTTCTTGCTGAAGCGAATATGTGGCCGGAGGACGCTGCTGCTTATTTTGGTAAGGGCGACGAATGCCATATGAATTTTCATTTCCCTTTAATGCCCCGGATGTTTATGGCATTGCAGATGGAGGACCGTTATCCCATAACCGATATTTATGATCAGACACCCTCTATACCGGAAATTTGTCAGTGGGCAATCTTTCTGCGAAATCACGATGAGCTTACGCTGGAAATGGTAACCGATGAGGAGCGGGATTACATGTATAAGGTTTATGCAAAAGATCCAAAGGCCAGGATCAACCTCGGGATACGTCACCGGCTCGCACCCCTGTTAAATAATAACCGCCACAAAATAGAACTGTTGTGCTGCCTGCTTTTCTCCCTGCCCGGAACACCAGTTATTTATTACGGAGATGAAATCGGCATGGGCGACAACTATTATCTGGGTGACCGTGATGGCGTAAGGACGCCTATGCAATGGTCGCGCGACCGCAATGCGGGTTTCTCTTCCGCCAATCCCCAGCAGTTATACCTGCCGCTTATTCTGGATCCCGAATATCATTACGAATCGGTCAATGCCGAAACGCAAAGATTAAATACCTCATCCCTGCTCTGGTTCATGAAACGGATTATCCACATGAGGAAGAGATATAAGGCATTCGGTCGCGGCAATTTGAGTTTTCTGGAATTGGAAAATCCTAAAGTTCTTGCCTTCATGCGCATATACGAAGAACAAAGCCTGCTCGTTATCGTGAACCTTTCCAAATTCTCACAGCCGGCAGAAATAAACCTTTCCGATTACAAAGGATATTCGCTGATCGAAGTAGTTAGCCGGAATAAATTTCCTAAAGTAAAAGAAGACGGTTGCTATTTCTTCACCCTGGCCCCATATGCTTTTCATTGGTTTTCTATTGAAAAAAAGAAGGACGAAATTCATGCAGACTCGGATATGCCCTATTTTGAATTGTCGGATTGGGATGCGATCGGCCTGCAACCGAATATCGAACAACTTGAAACGGTGATCCTTCCTGATTATCTTTCTAAAACAAAATGGTTTAATGGCCTTCATAAAATCCTGTACTCTTTAACCATCAGTAAGCATGAGACGGTCAGGTTCAGTGAAAATCCAGTCCATTGGATGATTTTCGATGTCGTTTATCAAAGCGGGCTACCCGAAACTTATCAATTGCCACTGAGTTTTATTCCTGTCATGGAAGCGGAAAAGTTCCGGGACACGAATCCAAATGCGCTTATTGCCAGCATGGAATGCAATAAAGTAAAAGGATTTCTCTGCGACGCCTTTTTTGCGCCGTCCCTTCAGCATGATCTCATGAACTATATGGCAGGTAATCATTCCATTCCGCTTGAGTTTGGGAAAATGGATTTCTATGGGAATCAGCATCTGAAAGAACACTGGAAGGGAAAGGATGAGATCAGAACGCGTATTCATACCTCAGATGAATCAAATACAACCATTACCTATGATCATCGTTTTCTGTTGAGAATGTACCGTAAAATAGATATTTCCATTAACCCCGATCTGGAGATAACACGTTTTTTAAGTGAAAAGGCTAAATTCAAATATATGCCGGGGTTCCTCGGAGCCATCGAGTGGAAATATGGTCAGGATGCGATCGTGTTGGGCATTATGCAAACCATGATCGAGAATCACGGTGACGGGTATACGTATATGCAGGAAAGGGTAAATAATTATATAGAACGCATCATGGCCAGGGAGAGATCATCACTCAATCCGTTTGAATTTATCGGCACGCTGGTAAGTCCCGCAGGCTTCGATCAGCTGCCTGAACATTTGCAGGAATTGCTCGGGAGGCATGGTACAGAACAAGCCCAGCTGCTGGGTAAACGAACCGGCCAGATGCACCTGGCGCTTGCTTCCGGCGAGGATTCTGCGTTCAGACCCGAACCTTTTTCATTGCACTATCAGCGCTCCCTGTACTCGCATATGCAGTCCTTACTCCGGGAAGCGTTTCAAAACCTGACACGCTACCGGAAAAAAGCAACCGGCGAGATGGCAAGAAAAACGGACCTGATCATAGATCAACGTAGCGCCATGGTGGAAGAGATGAAAAAAATTTACGCCAGAAAGCTCGATGTTGTGAAGATCAGGATCCACGGAAACTATCATTTGTCCCAGGTATTACTTACGGGAAAAGACCTGGCTATCCAGGACTATGGCGGAGATGCCGCTCACAGTTACAGCGAACGCAGGTTAAAGCGGGCGGCTTTACATGATGTGGCTGCCATGGTTATATCCATTTATGAAGTAGCACATGAAACATTCAGGAATAACGACCATATTTCAAAAGAAACGCGTTCGGATCTCCTTCCTTTCTCTTCGATGTGGGCGCACTATATCAGCGGGATCTTTATCCATTCCTGGATAGAAACGGTAAGAGGAAGCGAGCTCATTCCAAGAGATCCTGATGAATTGGCCATGATGATCCAGAATTATCTGCTGTTGCAGGTGCTGAAAAAAATGAATAATGACATAAAATATGACGAGGAAAAAATGCCTGTAGCCTTTGATATCATTCTTTCTCTTCTGAAACGCAATGTTCAGCCTGCGCATGCGGCCGCTGAATCAATAGGATTCCCTGTTGAAGCAGGTAACGCGCAGCATTGAAAAAAAATTCCACAAACTGGTTATTGTTTTTTGTAGTCCCCTGATTTATTTTGTGCGTTGTTTAATGCTGGGCCGATGCTTGTCAAAACCTATGGAAGCGCTGTATATGGAGTTGATGCCATTACCATTACTGTGGAAGTGAATGTAATGAAAGGAAAGAATTACTTTATCGTCGGTTTGCCGGACAATGCCATTAAAGAAAGCCTGCGAAGAGTTGAAAGCGCCCTGAAAACAAATGGCTTTCTAATGCCCAGGATCAAATTGCTTGTTAACCTTGCGCCAGCCAATATCCGGAAATCGGGATCGGCCTTTGACCTCCCGATAGCCATTGGCATCCTTGCTGCCAGCGGACAGGTTAAAAATATTTCCGGGTTAAAGGAGTTGCTCATCATGGGTGAACTGAATCTGGATGGTAGCATTCTGCCTGTTAAAGGTGCTTTACCCATGGCCATCCAGGCACGCAAAGAAAAGTTCAAGGGCTTTGTGGTGCCGAAATCCAATAGTTGCGAAGCTGCACTTGTAAACACGCTCTCCATTTACCCGGTATCACATATCCGGGAACTCGTGGAGTTCCTGGACGGTAAAATGGAAATTCTGCCCCTGGTAAATGATCCACGACATCATTTTTTTTCAAGCCAGTTTGATTTCGATATTGATTTCAGGGACGTCAAGGGGCAACAAAATATTAAAAGGGCGCTCGAGATTGCGGCGGCGGGCGCGCATAATTCGATTCTTACCGGACCGCCCGGATCAGGGAAAACGATGCTGGCCAAAAGACTGCCAACCATACTTCCGCCCCTCAATTTGCAGGAAGCCCTTGAAACAACAAAGATCTACAGCGTCGCGGGCAGGCTGCCTTCAGGGGCAACCCTGATCGCACGGCGACCTTTCCGCTCTCCTCAGCATACCATTTCCGATATGGCGCTTGTTGGCGGAGGAGGCATTCCTCAACCCGGGGAAATTTCCCTGGCACATAATGGCGTTTTGTTCCTGGATGAACTGCCTGAATTCAAGAGAGATTTACTGGAGGTTATGCGTCAGCCCATGGAAGAAAGAAAAGTGAATATCAGCCGGGCTAAAATGACCATTGATTTTCCGGCAAGCTTCATGCTCCTGGCCTCCATGAATCCATGTCCCTGCGGTTTCTATAATCATCCCGAACGGGAATGCAGTTGTGCGCCGGGAGCTGTACAGAAATACCTGAATAAAATTTCAGGCCCCTTACTTGACCGGATCGACCTTCATGTGGAAGTGACCCCGGTAGGTTTCGCAGAATTATCCTCGGGTACTGCAGAAGAATCTTCAGCCGTGATCAGGGAAAGAGTAATGTGCGCAGTCAAAAAGCAGGCGGAGAGATTCGGGGATCATCCGGGAATCTATGCAAATGCACAAATGGATAGCAGTTTGCTTAAAAAAATATGCGTTCTTAACAATGCCGGATCTGCCCTCTTAAGGTCCGCGATGGAAAAATTGAATATCTGTCTGCCCGCGCATTTGATCGAATTCTGAAAGTTTCCAGGACGATCGCAGATCTTGCCTGTTCGGATGAAATAAAAACGGAGCATCTGGCCGAAGCCATCCAATACAGAAATCTGGACAGGGAATCCTGGGCAGGTTAAAATAATGTTAATTAATTGCCGCTGAAAATGATGAGAGACCAGCATTCAATTCCGCCCTGAAAGAAAATATGCTTTTCAGAATTTGTCTTGCGGTAAGACGAATAATTTTAATATCCAGGGAGGGACTGGCGTTGCGCACATAAAATGCATCCCATTGGTAGCGGTGGAAAATGCTCTGAAAGGTAACGGTCGGTCCCCGGTATCCTTTTACCTGGGCCATCCCTGTAATGCCGGGTTTTGCATAAAAACGGAGGTTATAATTAGCAACTGTCTGGCTAAAAATTTCATTATCTTTTTGCATAAAGGGCCTGGGTCCAACGATACTCATATCACCCAATAAAACATTTACGAATTGAGGTAATTCATCCAGGCTGGTAACCCTCAGAAAACGGCCGAGCCTGGTTATCCGCGGGTCATTCGCCATGGCCTGCTGCGAATCGCAATCTTTATTCACTACCATTGTTCTGAGTTTGAGACATTGGAAAGTCATTCCCAGAAACCCCACGCGCCTTTGCATAAAAAAAATAGGTCCCCGCGAATCCAGTCTGATCAGGATCGCCAGCACCGGTATCAGCCAACTCAACACGAAAATAATGATGAAGGAAGAAATCAGAATATCAAAAACGCGTTTTCCAGCTAAGTATAAACCATTACGAGAGATTCTTTCTATCCGGTCCGCAGAAGCTAAGGACCCATGAAAATTATACGAATAACTGCTTCTCAAAATTCCAGGCATAAGATTCCAGATTTTAACGCTAACAAATTTCCTTTCGGCTACATTCCTGATCAACCAAATTTCCTGCCAAGCCTTTTACCCAAATCTGTAGTTTGGATATTATTAACAGATAACCCCCTGCATAATCAAACAAGACAATCCATTTTGATAAAAGGTTGCTTTAAATTAGTAGATTTTCAAAAATGGATAAACGAATGATCTCATAAATTATTGCGTAACATCTGATTGCGGGGTTATCTTTGGCAGGATCCCACAACGACTTCAGGATGCTTAAGAGAATTTTCCCCATTGCCCTGCTTACCGGAAGCGGCCAGTTATTTTCCCTTTTTGCGCTCAAATATATTTCCAGGTTTGGAACCTCCCTGGATCTGAAGGCCATTGGACAAACAGACTCATTGGTGCTGTTCATGCTGAATGGAATTGCTTTGGGATTGCAGACCGCAGCTATGCGGGACCTTGCACTGGCGGAGGATTGGAAGACGGATTTCCAGAAAGCCCAGTCCGCCCGATTCACCCTTTCTCTCCTTTTTTGCGCCGGCTCACTGCTGGCTTTCTTTAACCCATATTATTTTCTTTTTTTATTTGCGCCGGTGCTGGCCATGAATGGCGACTATGCGCTGTACGCCAGAAGCCATCCGATCGCGGGCGCTTCAGTAGGTTTTAGCCGCTTGTTCCTTCCTTATGGGGCGATCATGGTGACTGCCCACATTCGTCCCGAACTTATTATACCTGTTTATATTGTTTCCACCGTGATCACTTATTTTTTGAGCAATCTTTTCATTTCCGGATATCTGAAAACGCCAGCCATTTCACAGCCCTCGTTTAAAAATATGCACCTGTATATTAAAAGCATGCCGATAGGCGTGGAAATATTATCGCTTTATTTCATTGGAATGGGTCTCATGATGGTGATTCCTTATTTCTATTCCAACAGCACAGTCGCCCTGGCCTTTGTGGGATTAAAATTTTATGTGCTCTTTAAAGGCGTTTTGCGGATCATTCATCAGGCATTTATCCGCGAAATGAACTCGTTTGAAGTTTGCCTTCGCGTGGATCAGCTGTGCATGCTGGCCGGTATCAGCTTTACGGTTTTCATGATATGTTTTCCGAAAACCGTTATCGGTATCTTTTTCGGAGAAAAATATTTAAGTGATTCCGTCTATTTCATCCTTTTGGCCATAGCCGGTCTGATTTATTCCAGCTTCTCCAGTTTTATCATACGTGCCATGCTGGAAAGGAAAGATATTCCGAATGCGATTGCAGCTCTTGCAAGCGCACTATTCACAATTTGTTTGAATATCGTCTTATCTTATTTGTACTCCTCAGCCGTTTCCATAGGCGTTAGCCTGATTGCCGGTGAATTGGCTTTTGCCATTTCCATGGTCTTCATCCTGCATCACAAAAGTTTGGTCCGGGACCGCCTGGTCTTCTTTCTGAAAAATATTTTCATTGTGGCTATTCCAGTACTCATCGCCGGTTTATTTGGTGACCATTTAAAAAACCTGCTGATTGCATTTTTGCTTTTTGGAGGATTGATGGCCATAGTACATTACAAAAAATTCGCATTCGGGGTAAGAATGGCATAATACTATATTTGCAAACATGGATCTACCCGGGCCTAAACAACCGCTCCACTCCTTTTTGGAAAAACAAAGCTTTCAGCCCAACCGCTTCAGCATTCTTTACCATCCGTTTTATTTTATCCGCCGGGATCTTTATAAACAGATCCGCAAACATGCTCCTTCCTTATCCGGAAACCTGCTGGACTTCGGCTGTGGCCGTAAGCCTTATGAAAATCTATTTACGGTTAGCAGTTATACTGGTGTCGATGTGGAATCCGGCGGTCACGATCACCGGAGGTCAAGGGTGGATGTATATTACGATGGAAAGCATCTCCCGTTTGAGAATGAAAGTTTTGATGCTCTTTTTTGCAGTGAAGTGTTGGAACATGTGTTTGATCCCGATGAGATTTTGAGTGAGATCGGAAGAGTTTTAAGAAAAGGGTCACTCGCACTGATCACAACCCCGTTCTGCTGGAACGAGCATGAAATCCCTTTCGATTATGCACGGTACAGCAGCTTTGGGATGGAATACCTGTTGGAAAAAAATGGATTCCGCGTGAAAGAGCTGCATAAGAGCGGCAATTTTCCCAGGGTTTGTTTTCAGCTGAGTGCACTTTATTTCTACGAGATCTTTAAAAGATATGGAATGGCAGGAAAACTGCTTGCTCAAATATTCATTACTCCAATCAATCTGATCGGATCCGTGATTGCTGCAGTTTTGCCTCACAACCGAAGCCTCTATTTCAATAATATTATCCTGGCGGAAAAGTGCTGATGACTAAAAAAAATATATCATACCTGCTCTTCGTAATTGCACTTGGCTATATTATTTCCCCCTGGTTCTTTGAAAAAAACCTCCTGTTTAATGAAATTCTTTCTGCGGCCGGACTGGCCATCCTTTATTACCGCAGATTTAAAATTGCCAATGATCCGATTACCCTTTGTATGATCGGTTTGCTTTGCTGGAGTGCATTCCAAATGCTGGTTTCCCTGCTGCGGATGGACAGCCTCTATTATTACCTTCGAAATCTGGTGATCAGTTATTCCATGCTCACTTATTTTATTGGATTCTATTGCCTGCTGTATCTGCCAGCCTTTATCCGTAAAATAAGAGGTTGGCTCCGTTGGTACATCGGCCTTTTTCTTTTTATACCGGTATCACGGTTTTTATTCGAACGCTTCGGAGAAGCCATGCTCTTTCCGGCATTGTTCAGGAAACCACTGCGTCGATGGGTACCCTGGTCGCTTATTGTGATGAACCTGATCTATGGAATAACCTACAGTTCGCTTACCGCCTGGATCCTGGCAGCATTTTATCTGCTCCTGTTTATTTCGCCCGGATACGCATTTTTTAAACAATCGGTGCTTCTGATTTGCGGCGTATTTCTCATTGTATTCATCTGCTTTATACCCGATCTTTCATTGATCGCCAACCGCTTCAGTCCTTACACGTTTAATGGCATTTCAGATGTCATGCATTCCAGCCGATTCCTTTCCATTGATCCCAACAGCACATGGAGGCTGATTCTCTGGAAACAGGTATTGGTGGACCATTTTCCTCTGAATCTTATCGGGATTGGTTTTGGTACACCTATGTTTAAATATTTTCCGATAGAAGACTATTCTAAACTAAGCAGCTTGCCCTATGTGCTGGGCGCCCACAATTCCTACGTTTATCTTTTCGGCCGGCTCGGATTGCCGTATGTGCTGTGCATGGTGGGTGCCTACCTTTACCTGTTCAAGGAATACTTCTATCACAAGGCATACTATTATGCAAACAAGCAGATCCTGCTTTTCTGGAGTTTTTTTGCTGCTACTGTCATTGCCTTATTCAATCCTGCCCTGGAATCGCCGATCTATGCAGGCGCATACTGGTTGCTGTTAGGCTTTACGGCGAGGGCGATTTATAATCGGAACCATCCAATGATCAATACCCCCTCATGAGGATTCTCTTCATCCATAACAAATACCGGCAGGCAGGCGGGGAGGATACTGCCCTTGCTCTTGAAACAGCCCTGCTGAACAAGAAGGGACATGCGGTGGAAACACTGATCTTCGACAATGAAGAAATCGGCCAGGGAACCATAGCAAAGATCCAGGCTCTCAAAAATGCACTTTATAACCGGTCATCCGAAAAAAAACTGATCCTTAAGATCCGGGAGTTTGGTCCGGATATCATTCATGTGCATAATCTTTTCTTTGTGGCTTCACCTTCTATTTTATCCGGTGCAGCGAAAATGCATATCCCGGTTGTCTTAACAGTTCATAATTACCGGCTCATTTGTTGCAATGCCATATTGCTAAGAGATAACCAACCCTGTGAAATTTGTGTTAAAAGGAAACTTCCGTTAGCCGGTGTTCGTTACAGGTGTTACAGGGATTCTGCAGCTGCCAGTGGGATGGTCACCCTGGTAACCGGGATTCATAAATTCAGGCATACCTGGCAAACCAAGGTGGGGAAGTATATCGTTTTGACAAAATTTGCAAAAGATAAGCTTTTCGAATCTTCACTTGGCATACCATTGGAGCAGCTGGTGGTTAAACCGAATTTTGTTGCTGACCAGGGGGTGGGGAGCCTGCCCAGGGAAGGGTTTTTTTTATTCGCCGGCCGGTTATCCAGGGAAAAAGGGCTTTATACCCTGCTGGAAGCGTTTCGGGATATGCCCGGCCAGACCTTGATCATAGCAGGAGAAGGGCCCGAAAAAAATTTATTGGAAGTTGAATATCAAGGAAGTGAAAATATTCGTTTTCTAGGACAATTGGATAGAGTTGAACTATCGGTTTTGATGAAAAAATGCAGGGCGCTTGTGTTTCCCTCATTATGGTATGAGGGCTTACCCTATGTTATTTTAGAAGCATTTTGCGCCGGCACACCTGTTATCGCCTCCAATCTTGGGGCTATGTCTGACCTGATAAAGGACGGATATAACGGGATGCATTTTAAACCTGGAAATGCCTTGGACCTCAAAGAAGCGGTCAGGCGTTTTGGGGAAAACAGGAATGATTTGTATGCGAATGCGCGACAGACCTACCTGGATCATTATCATCCCGAAATTCACTACATATCCGTAATGGAAATATATGATACCACAATTAAAATCCATCAAGCCAAGGCCGGTTAGAAAGGTAAGGATCATTAGCCTGAACGTTGATGTGATTTCCCTGGAAGACAGTATCCTAAAGGTCATGGATTGGGGAATGAGTTATACGCCTTCTTATGTATGCTTCGCAAACGTGCATATGCTGGTGGAAGCCCACAGGAATCTTACTTTTCGCAGACAGGTCAACAATGCTTCCATGGTTTTGGCAGATGGTACGCCGATAGTTAAATCCTGTTACTGGATGTATGGCAAAACCCAGGAAAGGAAAGCAGGGATGGACATTATGCCGGTAATACTAAAAGCCGCAAACGAATCCAGGGCTTCCGTTTTTTTATACGGATCTTCCGAAAAGGTTCTTGAAAAGATGGTTGACCGGATTCGGCAGGAATATCCGCTGATCAATATTTGCGGACAAATTTCTCCGCCCTTCCGGGAAATGACTGCCCACGAGCAGGACGCCCATATAAGACAAATCAATTTCTCCGGGGCAAACCTCGTACTTGTTTCCCTGGGCTGTCCGAAACAGGAAAAATGGATGGCAGACCATTCTAAAAGAATTAATGCCGTTTTATTGGGCCTTGGAGGTGCCTTTTCGGTATTTGCAGGCATACGCAAGCGTGCGCCGGGATGGATGCAAAACAGCGGCCTGGAATGGCTTTACCGGTTATTTCAAGAGCCCGGCAGAATGTTTAAACGTTATCTTTACACCAATACTTATTTTATTTTTCTTCTTGCCAGAAAAATGATCAACAGATGAATAAGCCTTACAGGCTTGTCCGCAAATTTTTCTTCCACGAACCGACGGTCTATCTGATCTTTTGCATTGGCATCGTTTATTCGATGTTTTTCTGGCCCTTACTGAATTCCATTTGTTGCATATCCCTCGGCGTTTACTGGCTGATCTTTTCCAGGAAATCCTTCCGCTTCAAAAGCAAAGAATTCCGGCTGGTGGTCCTTTTTATCAGCCTTTACCTTGTTTCCATGATCGGAATGTTTTATACTGCTAACCTGCAAAAGGGGTTTTTCTGGTTGCAATTGCAGTCGGCCCTCCTCCTTTTTCCACTGGTGATGGGTTGCTCAACCGTAATGAACCCGAAAATGATGCGCACAATACTAACCCATTTTATCCTGGCCAATCTTTTTGCTGCCCTGCTCGGCCTGGGTCATGGTTTGGTTGAGTACCATCCGGCGGCTGTCAATGGATTTGATGAAGGATATGCCTTTCTCTTCCCTCACAGTTATCCGTTTATCATGGGTTTGAATTGCCTGATGAGCCTGGTCCTGATCGCGGAAAAAAAATACGATTCAATTTTTGACCGGCGCTGGCTGATCATCCTGTCCGTTCTTTTTTTATCAGTCTACCTGCTTCTGCTGAATGTCAGGCTGATTTCCGTATGCTGGCTGCTGATCCTGATCTATTATATCTTCCGCTTTATTCCCGGGCGCTCCTATCGTTTTTTGATCAGTCTGATTGTCATATCCCTGGCCTGCATAACTTTTTTCAAAATTCCCCTGTTCCGTGATAAATGGGATGAACTCAAAAATTATAATGGACAGGGAGTGATCCTTTTGGATAGGGATGCTTCTCTCGGAAGAAGCTGGGGAGGTGCTTCCATCCGGATGGCGCTATGGAAATGCAGTGAAGATCTTATCCTGCGCCATCCATTAACGGGTGTGGGCACAGGAGATATTCAGGACAGCCTGCAACAGGCTTATGAGCAAAGGAAGTTCTATTTTGCTTCACGATATAACAGCTACAATATCCACAATCAATACCTGAATATGCTGCTCGGCTTTGGTGTGGGCGGCCTGGCCGTCTTACTTGCATGTATGATTGTCCCGGCCCTGATCCTTAAAGGAGACCCCTTCGTCAGGGTAAGGCTGGTTTTTTTACTGCTTTTTTTTCTGATCTGCTTTACCGAGGTCATCCTGGACATCAATAAAGGGATTATTTGGTATTCTTTTTTTAATTCGATATTTGCATTTGGTGCAGGTCAGAAAGAAGTCAAACCCTACCCTGCTGCCTAAAAACCTAACTGTACAGATTCATGCAAGAAAATCGGCCCGCCTCAGAACCGGAAATTGATCTCTTTTATTTTTTGCGGCCAATCAGCAATCTTGGAAAAAAAATCTGGGACCTTATCGTCTATTATTTCCGGACCCTGAAAAAAAACCTTCTTCTTTTCCTGGTTATCATCATCTTGTGCGGCCTGACAGGATTTCTGGCACGCTATATAATTAAACCGGGCTATAAAACGGAAGCCATTTTCGTATCCCATGTTATTCCGAGCGGAGTGTGTATTGAAATGCTGGATGGCCTGAACAGTCATGCGCTGCTCCTTGACCAGGAGCTGAATATCAGCTCGCCCGCAGCTGCCGGTATCCGGAAAATAGAAACGGAGGAAATGAAGCCCCAGCGTCTGCGAAGGAGTTACGATTCCCTGATATATAATAACGGAGACACGGCGTTGGCTACATTCAGTTTAACGCTTATCCTGGATGATTTTAAATACCTCGATACGGTTCAGCGCGCCCTCTTAGAATATCTCGATCATTCTCCCTATGCCCACAGAAGGTCGTCTGCAAGAAAAGATGCGCTTATTTCACTCAGGGAATCCCTGGTCAAAAAGTTGGAAAGTATGGACAGCGTCCAGGAGACTGTTAACAGCAGCATAATGCCCCGCAGAGAATACTCTGGGAGGCCCATCAATCCGGTTGACCTGTATAAGGCAACGCTTTTTTATAATAAGCAAAAGATTGACATTGACCAGGAGCTTTCCATCATGGATAATGTGGAGGTGCTGAAGCCGTTTACCCGCTATGCATTTTTCAATTATCCAAACTATTTGAATTTGTTTTTGTTGGCAATAGCAGGCGGCATTATACTGGCCGGGATAATTACTCCCTGGTTAGGTAAAAAACCGAAATTGTTATGAAGACTTTGCTAACTTATCTGAAACCTTATAAATGGCTGGTAAGCCTTACCCTCCTGCTTGCCAGCGTGAATATCGGATTTTCCCTATTTGACCCGATCATATTTGGGAAGATCGTGAACCTTTCCAACGAATACGTCCAGGCCAGAAAACTGCATAATATTTTTACGGCCGACCGCTTTTTCACCGCGTTCTCATGGAAGCACCCGGGAGTGATCAATTTATTGCTGCTTTCCATCGCCGTGGCCATGGTGAGCCGTTTCGCTAAAAACTTCCAGGACTATTTTATGAATGTGGTGGTGCAGAAGTTCGGCGCCAAAGTTTTCACCGACGGACTCCAGCACGCTATGAAACTTCCTTACCAGGAATTTGAGGATCAGCGCAGCGGAGAAACCCTGGGTGTATTGCAAAAGGTAAGAGAGGATACGGAAAGGTTCATGAATTATTTTATCAATGTTCTTTTTGGCGTAATCATCGGCGTGATCTTCGTTTTTACCTATGCAGCCATCTGGATACATTGGAGTATCCCGCTAGTTTATCTTACCGGCATTCTGCTCCTGACATTCTTCAGCAATGTGCTGAGCAGAAAGATCAAGAGCATTCAAAAGAACATTGTTTCCCAAACCACCTCGCTGGCTGGTTCTACAACCGAATCACTCAGAAATATCGAACTGGTGAAAAGCCTGGGGCTTACTCAGGAAGAAGTAACGCGATTGAATAAAAATACCTATAAGATCCTCGGGCTCGAACTGACCAAGGTAAAACGAATCCGCAGCATTAGTTTTGTTCAGGGAACTTTTGTGAATACACTGCGGCAGGTGATCCTTTTCATTTTGATGTGGCTGATATTTAAAGACAAAATGAATGCAGGGCAACTGGTAACCATGCAGATTTTCTCCTTCTTTGTATTCGGGCCGCTGCAGGATATCGGCAATATCATTATGTCCTACCGCGAAGCTGAGGCATCCCTGAATAATTTCGACAACCTGATGAAAAAAGTTCCGGAATCCCAGGCTTTAAATCCAAAACATCTGGGTAAGATCGAGCAACTCAGTTTCCGGAATGTTGTTTTCAAGCATAAATCCGTTCAGCACTACGCGATTGATCATATCAGCTTTGATGTGCGTGTAGGTGAGACCATTGCTTTTGTCGGACCTTCAGGTTCGGGCAAATCGACCCTGATGAAACTCCTTGTGGGATTATACCGACCGATGGAAGGTAGCATCCTATACAATCACCTGGATGAAAATTCGATTGACTTCAACGACCTGCGATTTCAGATTGGATTTGTTACGCAGGACACTCAATTGTTTTCCGGCACGATCCGGGAGAACCTCCTCTTTGTAAACCCCCATGCAACCGAAGGGGATCTGCTGGATGCATTGCAGAAGGCCTCCTGCAACAGCCTGCTTGAAAGGGCGGGGAAAGGCCTTGAAACCATGATCGGAGAAGGTGGCCTGAAACTCTCAGGTGGTGAAAAACAGAGGATATCAATTGCTCGTGCCCTCTTGCGCAAACCCCGGGTGCTCATTTTCGACGAAGCTACCTCCGCCCTGGACTCTCTGACCGAAGAAGAAATCACACAGACCATCCGCCATGTTTCTTCCCAAAGAAATCAGATCACCATATTGATCGCACACCGGCTCTCAACCATCATGCATGCCGACCGCATTTACGTACTGGAAAAAGGAGAGGTGGTGGAAACTGGTACCCATAATTCTTTACGTGATGAAAAAGGATTGTATTATGCTATGTGGCGTCAGCAGATTGGAGAAAGAAAAAACAGCCTGGATATTACTGAAAAAGAATTGAGCATCACCGGTTAAATTCATTCTGTTCCGATGGAAAAACTGTCCATTGTCATCATCAGTTATAATGAGGAACAAAATATCGGACGATGCATTGAATCCGTTAAACCTGTGGCGGATGAAATCATTGTCCTTGATTCATATTCGACCGACCAAACGGTTCGTATTGCGGAAGAAAAAGGCGCTATCGTAAAGCAGCAGGCTTTCAACGGATACATCGAAAAAAAAAATGACGCCCTTGCCCTGGCGTCCAATCATTATGTACTGAGCCTGGACGCCGACGAGGCCCTCGACCATGCCCTGCAGTCTTCAATCCTGAAGGAAAAGGAAAATTTTTCAGCAGCTGGCTACCGCATGAACCGCTGCACCAATTATTGCGGACAATTTATACTGCACGGAAGCTGGTATCCCGATCGCAAACTGCGTTTGTTCGATAAGAGGATCGCAAGCTGGGGAGGAACGAATCCACATGACAGGATTGAATTGAGCCAGGGTTCCCGGATCCATCATCTGAAAGGAGACATACTGCACTATGCATACAAATCCATCGCTGACCATGTGGCCCAGAATAATAAACTAAGTACGATGGCTGCAAACGCGCTTTTTGAAAAGGGGAAAAGGACCCGGCTTTTAAACATACTCGTAAATCCTTTCTGGTCTTTTACCCAAAGCTTTCTGATCCGTGCCGGATTCCTGGATGGGTTTTTCGGATTTATCATTGCTGTGCAGATTGCCCACATGACATTCCTCAAACATTCCAAGCTATACCTTATCCAAAAAGCCGCGAAATAGGATCTATCTTTGCACAAAGGAAATTACAGATGGCTGGCAAACCCGGATTCTTATGGAGCTTATTCACGCAAAAATGCCCGCATTGCCGGCGCGGGGATATGTTTTCAAATCCCAATCCCTGGAATCTGAAAGAAATGACAAAAATGCCTGCGCATTGCCCGGTTTGTGGTCAGCTCTTTGAGTTGGAAGTGGGCTTCTGGTATGGCACCGCCTATGTAAGCTATTTGCTGACCGTTATATTCTCCGGTTTAAGTTTTGGTTTATGGTGGCTCACAATCGGATTTTCATTAGAGGACAAACGATTCTTCTGGTGGCTGGGTATAAACGGTTTCTTGTTGCTGGTGCTGCAGCCCTGGATCATGCGGCTAAGCCGGGCCATGTACCTTTACTTTTTTGTTTCCTTCGATGAGCATTTCGAATCATCTCCTCCCAAAACATTCGACTATTCTTCCGAAGATTATTTCCTTAAAAAAGAAGATCCGCTCAAATAATACAAATAAAAAAGCCAGGAAAATTTCCCGGCTCGCTGAATCTATGATAGGGGTTAGTAAGCCTCTATAACGCAAAATTATAAAGAATATTATATATTCAAAATTTTCAGAGATCTTTTAACCGGAATATTTCCTTAACCCTGACTCCTTTTTCTGTCTGCTGAACGGTGCAACATTCATTCCCTGGGTCGTGCTCGAAATAAAGGACAAACGCCTTTTCAACTGCTTCTTCCAGAAATGATTTCTTCTCCTGAAGGGTGGTTAGCGGAAACATATCGTATGCCATAACATAGGGAACAGGTATATGTCCGACGGACGGAAAAAGGTCAGCCACATAAACGATTGTTCTCCCCCTGTATTCTATTTGAGGCAGCATCATGGATGCCGTGTGGCCATTTACGAAACGGATTTTTAAGCCGGGTAAAAAATCGGCCGAAGGCAGGCGATTTTTTTCTGGTTCTCCCGGATCCGGGATAAGGTTCAGCATGCCGCTTTCCCTGATCGGCAATATATTTTCCTTTAAAAAAGAAGCTTTCTCCCTGTCGTTCGGCCGGATGGCCCAATCCCAATGCCTTTCATTGCTCCAGTATTTTGCTTTGGGAAATGCCGGGATAAGTTTGTCGCCACTCCGTATAATGCTGCCGCCACAATGATCAAAATGCAAATGCGTCAGAAAAACATCGGAGATATCTTCCGGGTGAAATCCATTTTCCTTCAGCGAATTTTCAAGATTCGCGTCTCCGTGAAGATGATAATAACTAAAAAACTTTGCATCCTGTTTGTTCCCGATACCATTATCGATCAGCATAAGCCGGTCGCCATCTTCTACCAGTAGGCATCGCATCGCCCATGAACAAAGATTATTGGCATCTGCAGGATTGGTTTTATTCCAGATGCTCTTGGGAACAACCCCAAACATGGCGCCGCCGTCAAGTTTGAAGAATCCGGCCTGGATGGGGTGAAGGTTCATGGAGCAAAAATAAAGGGTTGACAGTTGACGGTTGACGGCCTTTAGTTGCGAATTCGCATCTGGAATCGGTCAACCGTCAACTGTCAACTGCTTCTTACGCGCATCAACCAGCCAACCAAGTCCGATCACAAAAAATATAATAAGCGACAATACCGAATTCTTCATACTGCCGGTAATTTCCTCGATGAGTCCGAAACTGAACATGCCGATTACAATGGCCACTTTTTCCGTGAAATCATAGTAGCTGAAATAGGATGCCGTATCTTTTGTTTCAGGCATCAGCTTGGAATAGGTTGAACGGCTGAGCGATTGTATGCCGCCCATAACAAGACCTACCGCAATCGCCAGCAGATAAAAACCCATTTCAGGATTACCTCCCATTTCCTTAAAACGGGCGGTGTAATATGCAGCAAGGCAAATGAGGATCCAGAATAAGACGATGCCGATCAACACCCGCAAATTACCAAACTTCTCAGATAGCCGGCTCATCCATACAGCGCCCGGTATGGCCACCAGTTGGATGATCACAATCGTAACAATGAGTTTGGTGTCTTCCAGTTGCAATAATTTACTTCCAAATAAGGTGGCCGCTAGCATGACCGTTTGCACGCCCATGCTATAAAAGAAAAAACCACGCAGGAACTTTTTCAGTACAGGCAGCTTTTTGATCTCCTGGTAAACCTTTTTCATTTCGGAAAAACCTTCGGCAATAACCCTTGGGCTTATGGATCCGGTTGATCTGGATTCAGGCAGCACGGAGAAAGTGATTTGTGCAAATGCCGCCCACCAGATGCCCACAAGCAAAAAGGTAATTCTGGGGGCAAGGAAAGGATTGCTCGTGATGGTCAGGACCAATATAAATCCGATAATCTGCAGAATAACGCTTCCGATATATCCGTAAGAAAATCCCTTGGCGCTCACCCGGTCCCTGTCTTCCGGCGCTGCAATTTCAGGCAGAAATGCGTTGTAAAATACCAGGCTGCCCACATAGCCCATGGCGGCCATCATAAAGCATAAAATGCCAAGCCAGAGATTGGCGCCGTTAAAAAAATAAAGTAAAGAACAACCCGCTGCTCCCATATAACAGAAGAACTGCATGAATGCCTTTTTATTCCCTCGGGTGTCGGCTATGGAGGTGAGCACCGGATAAAGCAGGGCAATAAATAGATAGGCAACGGCAAGTGAATAATCGTATAGAGAAGAGTTGATAAATTTTCTTCCCAGGAAAGGAACGATCTCACCCCCATATTGCTTTTTCGTTACGGCAGTAAAATAAATTGGGAAGAATGTGGTGGTGATCACAAGATTATAGACAGAATTCGCCCAGTCGTACATCGCCCATCCGCGAATAACTTTTTTGGAGGCTGTCTGCATGACCGTTGAGACTTTATTGATGGATAATCCCTTTCCACACCAGTATCAGGATCACAGTGCCTGCCAGGATACGGTAATAACCGAATAGCCGGAATCCGTGCTTTTGCAAATATGTAATAAAAAAGCGGATCGCGATCAGGGCCACGATAAAGGCAACCACGCTGCCTACGGCCAGCAGGACCATGCTGTTCCGGGCAAAAATTTCCGGGTGTTCATTGTGAACATCCCAAAAGCTCTTTACGGAAGCCGCCAGCATGGTAGGGACGGCAAGAAAGAAAGAAAATTCTGCGGCTGTGCGGCGGTCGAGTTTTTCTGCAAGACCCCCAACAATAGTGGCTGCACTTCGGCTGAGGCCTGGAAATAAAATAGATAAAACCTGGAAACAGCCGATTACAAAAGCGTTCTTATTACTAACGGAATCCTGGCTATGGATGACCGGTCTTGTAAACAACTTATCTATAAACAGCAACACGATTCCGCCGGAAATCATCACGATGGCGATAAAAACAATATTGCCGAGGAGCGTATCAATATGTTTTTTTAGCAGAACACCGGCAATAACGGCAGGTATCAGGGCGATGACAAGCTTTAGATAAAACCGGACCTTTTTAAAATCAAAAAATTGCCGGTAGTAAAGAACAACGACAGATAATATGGCCGCCAGCTGGATCACGATCTCGAACAAATCAGTGAACGGGTTTTCCTGTACTCCGATGAGCGGGTTGGCAAATTTCATGTGAGCGGTGGAGGAAACAGGAAGGAACTCCGTAAGGCCTTCAATAATGGCGATAACGATGGCTTGGATAAGGCTCATTGAGGTTTAGGCGCTTTCGGATTCTTAAAGATACCCACAATCTCGAGCGCAAGACCCGCAAGTATCAGGATGGGCGCCACCGTGATCCTTCTGAAACTGTACACCTGGGAAGGATCGAAAACATTGGGGTCCTTGCTTTTGCCTCCGATCATCAATAAGAGGCCCAGCAGAATCCCAATCAGGCCTACCAGCATCCAACGGTAATTTTCCTTGCCGAATAACGGAAGATTTTGTTTTAAAGACGGAGTGGTTTTTTGTTTGGAAGCCGGAGCAGGTTTTATTTGTTTTGCCATAACGGATAATAGATTGCAATGTAATCAAATCAGTACAAATCATCCAGCTTCATCTTCAGGTATTTAAGTACACTGCGATGGGTGCTGATAAATGAAATAAAAATGCCCAGTAAAATAATAACAACAAACAGCACGATCAGCAAAGGATAATCCCGCAGGGCTTTCAGGTAAGGCAATTGGTTTTCTGCAAAAATAATTACGGCAATAAGACCGCCGACCGCCAGCAATCCGCTGATCAATCCGTTGATAAAAGCGCGCAGATCCATCGGCCTGGAAATAAACCATCGGGTAGCACCTACCATTTGCATGGTCTTAATCAGGAAGCGGTTGCTGAACATGGCCAGCCGGATAGTATTGTCGATCAGGAAAATGACCAGGATTGAAATGACGATAATAACAGACAGTAAAATAATGCTGATCTTGTTTATGATATTGTTCAGGTTGGTGACCAGCGATTGAGGATAAAGTACATCACTGACTGCAATATTCTGCAGAAGGTCATTTTTTATTTTAGTCAGCGAATCCGTGGACGCATATTCTTTTTTTATTCTGAAATCAATGCTGGCTGGCAATGGGTTCCGGTCGAGCAGTGCTCCCCAGTCCTTATTACCATCCTGGAGGTATTTCTGCCTGGCCACATCCTTCGTCACATACTCATATGATTTCACGTAGGGCTGGGCAGCCACATACTGCACCAGGGCTGCACTGTCCCGGCGGGAAACATTTTCCCGGATATAAACATTCATCGCAATATTCTCTTTGAAGTATTGGCCGAGCTTGTTGGCATTGATCACGATCCATCCCAAAACACCCAGGAGGAAAAGCACCAGGGATACTCCGACAATGGCCATAATATAGGAAGGCGTGGAGCGTTTGGCTGATCCTTTCCGCGTTTGAACCATAGTTGAGCGATTTCCGTTTAAACTCTGGAGAGTAGAGGCAAAAATAGAAGATTTAGCCGCACGATGCGTATTTTTGTTGGTTCATATGGAGTATTCATTCACGGAACTCGAAAAAAAATGGCAGGACAAATGGAAGGCCGATCAAGTATACCGGGTTAGCAATAACAGCCCGAAACCAAAGTATTATGCGCTTGACATGTTTCCATATCCGAGCGGCATCGGCTTGCATGTCGGACATCCCCTCGGTTATATCGCCAGCGATATTTTTGCACGTTTTAAAAGACTGAAAGGCTTTAACGTACTGCATCCGATGGGATACGATGCTTTCGGCTTACCTGCAGAACAATATGCCCTTGACCATGGCGTGCATCCAGCAGAAAGCACCCGCCAGAATATTAAGAATTTCAGGGATCAACTCGACAGGATCGGCTTTTGCTTTGATTGGAGCAGGCAGGTGAACACTGCCGAGCCTGATTATTATAAATGGACGCAATGGATTTTTTTACAGTTATTTAACAGTTGGTATAACCGGAAAGAAAAAAAAGCCTGCCCCATCGAAACACTTTCGGGGCATTTCGAAACCAGCGGAAGTTCCATCGTTTCAGGATACCGGCAGCTGCAGGAATTTTCCGCCGCCGGTTGGAAAGGGTTCAGCGAAAAAAAGCAACAGGATATTTTAATGGACTTCCGTCTCGCATACTGCGGTATCGGAGAAGTAAATTGGTGCGAAGCGCTCGGAACTGTTCTCGCCAATGATGAAGTGATCAACGGGGTTAGCGAGCGGGGGGGATACCCGGTAGTGAAAAAAAAGCTGAGACAATGGTATCTCCGCATAACCGAGTATGCCGACCGGTTGCTGGAAGGCCTGGAAAAGGTAGAGTTCAGCGAAGCGATGAAAGAAATGCAGGCTAACTGGATCGGAAAAAGTTATGGTGCGGAAATAGATTTTGAAATCGCCCGGGATCCTGACAATCTCGGGATAAACATTGCAGACTCAACAAAACTTCGGGTATATACAACAAGGCCGGATACTATTTTCGGTGTTGACTTCATGGTGGTTGCCCCTGAACACGAACTCATTTCCCAACTGACAACAGCTTCGCAGCGGGAGGCCGTAGAAGCATATCTGGCTTATGTAAAGAGTCGCAGTGAACGCGAGCGGATGGCTGAAAAAAAGATTACGGGCTGCTTTACGGGATCCTATGCACTGAATCCTTTCAATGGTCACCGCATTCCCATATGGATCTCGGAGTATGTGCTGGCGGGATATGGAACAGGAGCCATCATGGGGGTACCCTGCGGTGACGAACGGGATTTCAAATTCGCACGGCATTTTCATATACCCATTACGAATATAATAGGCGATCATTATAATGGAAAAGAGGCGAACCCAACAAAAGATGCTTTACTCGAAAACAGTAATTTCCTGAATGGGGTGGTTATGCGCGATGCGATCGGGATAGTCAATAAGCGTCTGGAATCCATGGGAATCGGAACTCCCCGAGTGAACTATAAAATGCGTGATGCAGCGTTTAGTCGTCAGCGTTACTGGGGTGAACCCTTTCCTATTGTCTGGAAAAACGGCATTGCTTATGCACTAAATGAAAAGGAACTCCCTTTGCTTTTACCGGAAGTGAAAGTGTACAAACCCGGCCCGGACGGTGAAGGTCCGCTGGCGAATATACCGGAATGGACCTCGAAGCACCTCGAGACCAGTACCATGCCGGGCTATGCAGGCAGCAGTTGGTATTTCCTTCGCTATATGGATCCGCATAATACAAAGGAATTTTGCGACAGGAAGGCTTCGGACTACTGGGGACAGGTGGATTTGTATATCGGCGGCACCGAACACGCTGTTGGTCATCTACTCTACAGTAGGATGTGGACCAAGTTCTTATTCGACATGGAATATATCGGATTTGATGAACCGTTCCGGAAGCTGCTGAATCAGGGAATGATACAAGGCTCTTCGCGGTTTGTATACCGGGTAAGTCCGGCTATGTTTGGGCATGATGCGAATGCAAAAAATGGGATTAAAGATTTGCCGCAAATATTTATTTCGAAAGGCATCATAACCCTGTTAAATAGTAAAGATCAATTAAGAAAAGAAGGCTCATCCCCGGGAGAAATAATTAAACATGCTGTTCAAAAAATCTTATCTCAGGGGTTTCCGTCATTTCAGCTCGTTGAAAATCCCGAATTTGAATATCAGCCATTACACGTGGATGTAAACCTGGTTGATGGAATGGAATTAGATATTGAATCATTCAAAAGCTCGAAAGAAGAATTTTTAAATGCTTATTTCATTCTGGAAGACTATACAATTTGGCCCGAAATTGCGATTGAAAATTCGGTTCCCGATAATTTTGGAAAGCCCTTTGCTCCGTTGGAAAGGTTACGACCACGACTTTACATATGCGGCGCTGAGACTGAAAAAATGTCCAAATCGAAATTCAACACCGTCAACCCAAACGAGCTGGTTGAAAAATACGGCGCTGATACCTTTCGCATGTATGAAATGTTTTTGGGACCGGTGGAACAAAGCAAACCCTGGGATACGAAAGGCATTGAAGGCGTTCACCGTTTTCTGCGAAAGCTCTGGCGTTTATTTTATGATGAATCCAAAGGGAGGGTATGGACAACGGAAACAGCTTCCGGGGAGGAACTGAAGGTTCTCCACAAAACCATAAAAAAAATTGATGAGGATACGGAAAAGTTATCGTTCAATACAGCGGTCAGCGCAACGATGATTGCCGTGAACGAACTCGGCGATTTAAGATGCCATAAAAAAGAAGTACTGGAAAAAATACTCCTCCTGCTCACGCCCTATGCGCCGCATATTTGCGAAGAGCTCTGGAATCGCATTGGTAATGAGTACAGCATCCTGGATGCAAACTATCCGGTAGCAGAACTCAAATATCTCGTGGAATCCGAAAAACAATATCCGGTTGCAATAAACGGGAAAACAAGAACGGAACTGAATATCAGTCTGGACGCTACACAGCAGCAGGTAGAAGACCTGGTTCTCTCTGATCATATCGTAAGAAAGTGGTTAGAAGGAAAATCGCCTAAAAAAGTGATTTATGTGAAGAATAAAATGATCAACATCGTAGTATAATCATTGATCCAATATATGGGAAAAACAAAAGATAGTCCGGGCATACTACTTCCACCGCCTCTTTTTTTTATGGCTATATTTTTTCTTTCCTACTTTTTTCAATGGTTCTTTCCGCTTCGGCGAAATTTCTTTCAAACAATCACTGCCCATGTCATTTCAGGAGTTATAAGCACAGCCGGATTATTTTTCATAATCCCGGCCCTGGGTCAGTTCATCAGGACAAAAAATTCAGTTGCCACATTCAGGGCAGCGACTTCACTCCAAACGGTCGGTATCTATTCAATCACACGTAACCCCATGTACCTGGGCACTTCAATGACCTATCTCGGATTGGCTTTTATTTTTGGTAACTGGTGGACGGTGCTTCTATTTCCAGTAATGATCCTGCTGGTTAGTATGATGATCATCCCGCGGGAGGAAGCCTATTTATTGAGATCGTTTGGAGATAGTTACCTCGACTATAAAGAAAAGGTTCGGCGTTGGATCTGATCAGGGTTTCACCAATCTTACCAATGCACTGCTTCCTTCATCGCTTTCAAGATGTGCTTCATAGTGTTTATCACCAACAATGGCAACCATGAGTGAAGTATTGGGCGGAATAGTTCCGAGGTTTTCGGCTACCATCACCAGCTCATTGTCGGGCTCCAGATCACGCACAGGAATTTTGATACTATAAGCCCGATCGGAAAGCAGGATATGTTCGCGTAACAAGTGTCCGTTCAAAAAAACTGCAATGGAATCTCCGTCTATCTCTGCATTATCGTAAAAGCGCAGTTCTATAGAATCTCCTTTTACCGGAATAACGGTCTTTAATATTTTCGTTCTGCTGGTAAATTTTTGTTCGTTGGTTTGCTCCAACACGGGAACGGCGGGCAAATCGTTGGCGGGTTCAATTATTTTTTCAGTCGGCCTTATTACCTGCTGCGAGACTCCGGAAGGCAGCGGAGCGGGCTGATTTTCATTTTTTGCAACAACAGGAGGCGGAGCGTCCTGATGGTCGGGCGAAGTAGCAGCCGGGTATAAAGCAATTTGTTCAATGCTGTCCATCAGACGCGGATGGTTCACGCAATAAGCATAGTTATCCAGAAGAAAATCCCATTCATCCGGAAAAACGGGTTCGTTCAAACCTTTAACCAGGTGTAATTCCTTTTTTCCTTTTTGATCATTATCCCGCAGGGAGCTTTTGCCGTCGAGTTTCATAATACCTTCACCCGGACAATTAAAATCAGCAACGGCCAGCAGTGCATCTCCGGAACCTGCTCCTGTAAAGCGCCTCCCAATGTGATCCTCCAGCAATACATCATCCCACCAGACCACATCCATGGCTTTGTCGTCAAAGTATCCTTTCACAGAATAGCGGCGATAATCATTTTTGGAATTATAATAATAGGAAGTGCCGATCAGACTATCATCCTTGCGGACAAGCTTTAGCTCTATTTTTGCAGACCCCATTTTCCCTCGCCAGATCCCGGTAATGGGCTGGGCCTGGGCCATACTCCCGAGCAGCAAAAAGAAAAGGCCGGATCTCAGGATGCGGGCAGCTGTAACGGATCGTACCATATAAAGGGAACGTTAGGGCACCAGTTATATTTTGTCATGGAAAATGAATAAGGTTCCCGGCTATCCAAGATAAACCTCCAGCAATCCTTCAGGAAGATTTAGCAACAGTCTTTTCCCGGGATAATCTATTTTCTTCAAGGTCTCTTCGTTTACCGGTATCAATACTTCCCGCGTTTGGATTTCCAATCGGCAAAGCACCTGGTGAGGTTGTTCTATTACTTCCAGCACCTCGCCGAGGTCCCTGCCTTCGTCCAGCAGATGATATCCGACCCAGGCGATGGGATTATTTTTTAATGCGTGCAGGTTCAGGTCTTCCTGTTTCATCCACACTTCATGCCGAAGAAATTTCGAAGCAGCCTCCTTGCTATCGATACCTTCAAGCTTTACAAATAATTCATGGTCACTTTTTATCCGGGCATGATCCAGAAAAAAAGGTAGCAGTTCATCTTTTTTTTGTTCCAGGAAGATCACTTTAATCTTTTCAGGAGAAATCTTTTTGCCAAGATGGTGCTGAAGGATCATTTCCCCCTTCAATCCAAAACTGGAAACAATCTTTCCGATATTTCTGTAATCATTTTCCATGATGAGAAAGCTTTCCGGGTATGGCAAATAAAAAGAGGCTATTCCGCGAAGGATATAGCCTCTCGAACATTTTTTTAGTGATGGTTATCCCTGGGTTTCGTTCTCCTGCCTTCTTTCCACCCTTCTCGGCGCAGGTGCGCGTCTTCCGCCAGGTCTCGCTTTCCGGTGGTCTTCCTGACGCTTTTTTACCTGTAGTTCATGCTCGCTATGCCATTTGGAAAATTTCTCCATGGCTGCGGCCTCATCAAACAATCCCAGCGTTACGCCTCGCAGTAAGTGTTTCAGGTACAATACCCCCTTGTAAGACAAGATGCGACGAACCGTATCCGTCGGCTGCGCTCCTTTATGCAGCCAATCCAGCGCCTTTTGGCGGTCAAGCTGAACAGATGCAGGAACAGTTAATGGATTGTAGGTGCCGATTTTCTGAATGAATTTGCCGTCTCTGGGGGCTCTTACATCGGCAATAACGATGAAATAAAATGGTCTTTTCTTAGACCCATGTCTCTGGAGTCTGATTTTTACTGGCATCTTAAATAAAAATTTAAATGCGTTATTAAATAAGGTTTATCCTTTTGATCGCAGAAGCAACCATTGCAAATGTAATACATCAGATATAAAATGTCGAATACTTTGCTGTGTTTTTTGATGATCGGCGAATTTAACGTTTACCCAGCCCTAAAGCCCCTTTCATAGGCATTTTATTCATGGTTTTCATCATTTGTTTCATCTGTTCGAACTGTTTCATAAAGGAATTTACATCCTGAATATCTTTGCCGCTTCCGGATGCAATCCGCTTTCTTCTGCTTTGATCGATAACATCCGGATTGGCCCTTTCAAAAGGGGTCATAGAGCCAATCATCGCTTCGATCCCCTTGAAGGAATCATTGCTGATATCGATATCTTTTACCGCTTTGCCCACGCCCGGTATCATCCCCAGCAAATCCTTGATATTGCCCATCTTGCGGATCTGGCCGAGCTGCTGGCGGAAATCCTCGAAATCAAACTGGTTCTTCCTGATCTTTTTCTCCAGTTTTCTGGATTGCTCTTCGTTGAACTGGGCCTGGGCTTTTTCCACAAGGCTCGTGATATCGCCCATTCCCAGTATCCTTTGGGCCATCCTTTCAGGATAAAAAACATCCAGGGTTTCCATTTTCTCCCCGCTGCTGATAAACTTAATGGGTTTATTTACCGTGTATTTGATGGATAGAGCCGCCCCACCCCGGGTATCTCCGTCGAGTTTGGTAAGGACAACCCCCGTAAAATCCAGCCTGTCATTGAAGGCCTTTGCAGTATTTACCGCATCCTGGCCCGTCATCGAATCCACCACAAACAGGATTTCCTGGGGATTGACTGCTTTTTTGATGTTCGCCACCTCATTCATCATGGTTTCATCAACGGCCAGGCGCCCCGCTGTATCCACGATGACAACGTTCCTGTTCCTGCTTTTTGCCTCATCTACAGCCTGTCTGGCAATGGCGACCGGATCAGCGCTTTCAGGAACAGAGAAAACTTCAACCTGGATCTGCTCCCCCAATATTTTTAATTGTTCAATCGCAGCGGGCCGGTAAACATCTGCGGCTACCAGGAGAGGAGAAAAACCCTTTTGTGTTTTGAGATAATTGGCCAGCTTGGCGCTAAATGTGGTTTTACCGCTTCCCTGAAGTCCCGCAATCAGGATAACCGCAGGGTTTCCTTTTGCCTGCAGTACACTCTCATCGCCTCCCATGAGGGAAGAAAGTTCATCTTTCACGATCTTGATCATCAGTTGTCCGGGACTTACTGCCGTAAGTACTTTCTGGCCCATTGCTTTTTCCCGGATGCTATCGGTAAATTCCTTGGCAATCTTGTAGTTTACGTCGGCATCAATCAGGGCGCGACGGATTTCTTTCACAGTTGCGGCTACATTGAGCTCGGTGATCCTGCCCTGCCCTTTGAGTTGTTTAAACGCCGAGTCGAGTTTCTCACTTAAATTTTCAAACATGTTCCTTGAGCTCTATTGATGATCAAAAGAAAAAACGTGAATAAACATCCGTTGTATCCACGTTTTTCAGAAAGGCAAAAGTAAGAAAATGAAGTGTAATATTATCTCAAATAAAACGATTTTGTAATTAAATACCGAGGTAATTTCTAAGCGATTTGGCTCCTGAATTACTCCTCAGCTTGGTAATGGCCTTATCCTTGATCTGCCGCACCCGCTCCCGAGTAAGGCTGAACCTGTCCCCGATATCCTCCAGACTCATCGGATGATCCACGCCGATACCAAAGAAAAAGCAGATCACTTCTTTCTGGCGTTCGGTTAGCGTTCTTAAGGACCGGTCAATGTCCAATTTTAATGACTCATTATACTCCAGATTAACCTCGGCCCGGTCGGCATTGGGATTTTCCATAACGTCGATGAGCGTATTATCTTCCCCTTCAGAAAGGGGCGTATCCACACTGATATGCCGTCCTCCGATACCCAGGGTGGAAGAAACCTCATCAATATCCAGTTCGAGCACTTCGGCGAGCTCTTCCGGAGATGGTTCCCGTTCAAACTGTTGTTCCAACAGGGAATAGGCTTTTTGAATCCGGTTGGTAAGACCGACCTTATTCAGCGGAAGCCGCACGATGCGCGATTGCTCTGCAAGGGCCTGGAGTATACTCTGGCGGATCCACCACACAGCGTAAGAAATGAATTTAAATCCGCGCGTTTCATCGAAACGTTGGGCCGCTTTGATCAAACCGAGATTGCCTTCGTTGATCAGATCAGGAAGAGTTAATCCCTGGTTCTGGTATTGTTTAGCAACGGAAACTACAAAACGAAGATTGGCTTTAGTGAGTTTATCAAGGGCCTTTTGATCGCCCTGCTTAATACGGATAGCGAGCTTGACTTCCTCTTCCGGTGTGATCAATTCCACTTTTCCGATCTCCTGCAGGTACTTTTCCAAGCTCTGAGATTCACGATTGGTTATACTCTTCGTGATCTTGAGTTGACGCATACTCATAGGCAGGTATTTTTTAAAGGTTTTAGGTTCAAAGGGTTTGTCAGATACATAAAAACGTACAAATGAATCTTTTCTTATTTAACATTTCAGAAGGATTCAAATAAGGATAACCAATATAACCATTTGGAACCAAAACACCAAACCAGATTAACGTTAAAGGCCTGGTACTCAGTGAATTCTCTATTTTTTAATTCATGATATATTCATTATCAACGCTTTCGGGGGAATTAAAAAAAATTTCAGGGCTTGAATTATTTATCTATAATTGCAGCCCATGATCAATTGCAACTGAGATGAGTAAGAAACAGCAATTCACGTTAGAATACTCCTTAAAATGCCCCGCTTCCATTTTATATGAGTTCTTGAGTACCCCGGCCGGCCTTCAGGAATGGTTCGCAGATAAAGTTGATGAACGCGATAATATTTTTAGCTTTTCCTGGAATGGTTCAACTACAAAAGCCGAAGTTTTGGAAAGTGAAATGGAAAAATATATCCGCTTTCACTGGTCCGATTCTCCTAAAGAAGAATTTTTTGAATTTCGCATTGAAAAATCCGATATCACCAATCAAACCATATTGCTGATCAAAGATTTTGCAGATAAAAAGGATATAAAGGATCAGACCCAGCTCTGGAGCTACCAGGTGAAGGATCTTTTTCACCGCCTCGGAAACTGATTTTTTTAACGCCGGATTATAGCCCCCGGCGGGTATCTTTGCGCTAACCGGAAATTTTTGGTGTGATAAAAAAGCTTGACAAACTCATCCTCAGGGCATTCATCGGCCCGTTTATCGCCACCTTTTTTATCACGTTGTTTGTGCTGGTGCTGCAGTTTTTCTGGTTGTATATTGACGATATTGTAGGCAAAGGCCTGGATATGTTTACCATCACCAGGTTCATTTTATATGTCTGCGCGACACTTGTTCCCCTGGCGCTTCCCCTGGCCATACTGCTTTCATCTATTATGACCTTCGGGAACCTGGGCGAGACCTTTGAGTTGGTAGCCATAAAATCGGCGGGAATTCCACTGTTGCGTTTTATGCGGCCGCTTTTTATAGCCTCCCTGATCATTTGCGGGATCGCGTATCTCTTTAACAATTATATCATACCTGTGGCTAACTTGAAAATGCAGACCCTCAAGTATGATATCATTGTTTCAAAACCCGCTTTTGATATCAAGGAAGGCGTGTTTTATGATAAAATTGATGGTTACATTATTAAAATCGGACGAAAAGAGAAGGACGGCGCCACCATCCACGATGTCCTGGTATTTCAGCACAACTATAACCTGCTTCAGGATTTCACCACTGTGGCTCAAAGCGGAAAAATGACCATCTCCGCGGATAAGAAATTCCTTGAATTTAACCTCCGGAATGGGTGGAACTATCAGGAAAAGGGCCCCCGGAACTCCATCAATACTGAGCTCTACCGCGTTGGTTTTTCAGAATATAAAATGGTATTTGACCTGAGTTCATTTAAGCTGAATAAAACAGACGACAGCGCATTCAAGAACAATTATGCTATGCTGAATATGCGTCAGCTCGAAACCACTATTGATTCCATCGAAAGAACAACAGCATCCTACAAAAAGCAGTCCTCCATTACCTGGAATTCCTATTTGCGCACCCTCGTATACCTTGACAGCCCATGGAAGGCAAGGGCCCTTCCTTTGAAAACAGATTCATTCAAGCGTATTATTCCCGATTCCGCCACGCACCTGGTCAGGGAAAGAACTTTTTCCACAATCAATAATCTTAAATCGAATTTCGACCTTACCGCAATCTCTTATCAGAACGACCGGCAGAACCTTCTTCTTCACCTGATAGCCTGGCACGATAAGATCACCATGTCCATTGCATGCCTCGTACTTTTTCTCATCGGTGCACCTTTGGGTTCCATCATCCGGAGAGGAGGAATAGGCATGCCCCTGGTGTTTGCCGTGATCTTTTTTGTTATCTTTTTCCTCCTCAATAATTTCGGAAGAAAATTTGTGAAGCAGGACGTGATCCGACCCATCACTGGTATGTGGATGGCCACCTATGTATTATTACCCCTGGGCATTTTTCTGACATATAAGGCTATGAATGATTCCCAGCTTTTCAACAAGGAATTTTATTACCGGTTTTTCCGGAAATTCCGTTTATCCAAAAAGGATGCCGGAGATGCGGCCTGAACCTTTCTCAGGAACTTATTTTCCTGAAGCATCTTTATCCGAATCCGTTTACATTTGCTGACAATTTTTTTTTCGTGGAGCAGAGCAAGCAAAATATCAGGGTGCAATTGTGGATCGTGATTGTTGCGTTGGTTTTATTCAGCATTAAAATACTGGCGTGGTATCTGACCCATTCTGTCGCCATCCTGACCGATGCACTCGAGAGTATTGTAAATGTGATTGCAGGATTTGTCGGATTATACAGTTTATCCATCGCCTACAAACCCCGCGATGCCAATCACCCTTACGGCCATGGCAAAGCACAGTTTCTCTCCGCTGCTATTGAGGGCACGCTGATCATGCTGGCGGGGATCTTCATCATTTATGAAGCCATCTATCATCTTTTATATCCGGGTGGATTAAAGCAACTCACTTTTGGGATCTACCTGATGGCCGCATCCGCTCTGATCAATTATATCGTAGGCTATGTAGCCATCAAGAAGGGAAAGTCCAGCCGTTCGGATGCGCTTGAGGCCAGCGGCCGTCACCTGCAATCGGATACTTATTCCACGGTGGCGATCATAGTTGGTTTACTGCTGATATATTTTACTGGTATTCAGCAGATGGATAGCGTGGTAGCCATTATCGTGTCGCTTGTGATCATGATCATGGGCTACAGGATCGCAAGAAGGTCGGTTGCAGGTATTATGGATGAGGCCGACGATAAGATCCTGGAAAAACTTATCGCCCTGCTCAACAGCAACCGGAAACCGAACTGGATCGATATTCACAATCTGCGCGTGATCAAATTTGGAAACATCCTGCATATTGATTGCCATATGACCGTTCCATGGTACCTGAATGTGCACGAGGCACATCTGGAGGTTGACGCGCTTAGGGCCCTGATCGAAAAAGAATTTGGATCGGCCATGGAATTCTTTGTACATGAAGATGATTGTATTCCGGATTCCTGCCCTATATGCACTAAAACGGATTGCTCCGTACGGCAGCATCCGTTCAGCAAGAAGATCGAATGGAAAATGAATAATATCATTCCCAATAAGAAGCATAATGCTTCAACGTCTGGCTGATTGGATTTTTTTCATCTTATCGTATTTTGCTGCCATCACTTCAACTACACGCGTGAGTTGGGTATGTTCACTATTGATATCGCTTAGCAAATCAACTGATTTCAGATTGTACCCCATTTCCGTAGCCTGCACTTCATGAGTGGAAGCATTAAAGTCGGGGTCGTAGCTGTAAACGCCCGAACCAAAATCAATCCGTTCTTCCGTTTTTTCCATTGATTGGGACAGCGCCTTCAATTTTAAGTCATAGGCTTTCAAGGCAGCCTCCAAAGCTTCCCGTTGTTTCTGGATATCACGCACATTCTTTTGAAAATCGCTATAGCGCGAATCCAGTTCATGCAGCTCTCCTTTTGTGTAATGTTTTGGAGCAGGTTCCTGTGCAAAAACACCAGCGGAAAATGATAGGGCGGCCAGGAGGGCCGGAAGCATTCTGTGCATAAAAGCGATTTTAGCTAAATTAGCCCGTTTTGAATTATCCCGAAAAAATGTTGATTTCTTAAAAGGGCCTAATTTCGCTCCGGCAGGATCCCTGTTTCTAAGATTGGTTCAATAAATTAATCTCCCATGCAAGCCTGGAAACAATATCAGGAAAAAAATAAGGATAGATTTCTGGAAGAATTGCTCGGATTGTTGCGATTTCCTTCCATTAGCGCAGACAGCAGCCACAAATCCGACATGCTTGCCTGTGCTGAAGCCGTAAAAAAATCCCTGCTGCAGGCGGGCGCCGGAAAGGCAACTATTTTTGAAACAAAGGGCCATCCTGTTGTTTACGGCGAGAAGATTGAAGATCCGGCAAAACCGACCATCCTGGTTTACGGCCACTACGATGTTCAACCTCCCGATCCGCTTGAATTGTGGAAAAGCGCACCCTTCGAACCCTTGCTGAAGGACGGAAAGATTTTTGCCCGCGGATCAGCGGATGACAAAGGCCAGTTCTTCATGCATATAAAGGCCCTGGAAGTGATGAAAGAGCAAGGTTCCCTCCCCTGCAATATCAAGTTCATCATTGAAGGGGAAGAGGAGATTGGTTCCCCCAACCTCGGAACATTCGTTCAAACGCATAAAGATTTATTAAAGGCCGATGTGATCCTGATCAGCGACACATCAATGATCAGTCTGAATACACCATCCATTGATACCGGCGTTCGCGGCCTGGCCTATATCCAGGTGGAAGTAACGGGACCCAACCGTGACCTGCACAGCGGCGTTTACGGTGGTGCTGTAGCCAACCCCATAACCATCCTTGCGCGGATGATTGCTTCCTGTCATGATGAAAACAACCATATCTCGATACCCGGATTCTATGATGATGTACTGGTAGCATCTCCGGAAGAAAGAAAAATGCTGGCGCAGGCGCCGTTTGACGAAAAGGAATATGAGGATGACCTGGGCCTGAAATCCCTTTGGGGTGAAAAGGGATTTTCAACAAATGAAAGGACCGGAATACGGCCGACCATCGAGGTGAATGGTATCTGGGGAGGTTACCAGGGAGAAGGATCCAAGACAGTTCTCCCCTCCCGGGCTTTTGCCAAGATTTCCGCGCGCCTGGTTCCCAATCAAACTTCTGGAAAAATAACCAGCTTACTGCTCAACTATTTTAAGCGGATCGCGCCGGAAGCTGTTCGGGTAAATGCTTTCGATCTGCATGGTGGAGAACCTTATCTCACACCATTGGATTCAAAAGCTTACCGCGCGGCAGAAAAAGCCATTGAATCAACGTTCGGAAAGAAACCCGTTCCTGTTCGCGGCGGCGGAAGCATCCCTATCTGCTCCCTGCTGGAAAAGGAACTCGGTATCAAAATCGTGTTCCTGGGTTTCGGACTGGACAGTGATAACCTGCATTCACCAAACGAAAAATTTGATATCGCTAATTTTTATAAAGGCATTGAAACCATTCCTTATTTTCATCAGTACTTTGCTGAAATGAAGTAATCTTTTGCCGCCATCGATAGGAGGTTTATTCAAATGTGAAAATGTGAAAATGTGGAGATGTGAAAATGAAATACAGAAGTTCTAACTTAATCTCACCACATTTCCACATTTACATATTTACATATTTACACATTAGCACATTTCCACATTTTACCCAATGCCAGAAAAAGAAAAACTCCGGATCGACAAATACCTCTGGGCCATCCGGCTTTTTAAAACGAGGAGCCTGGCATCGGCAGCCTGCGAAAAAGGTAAAGTGAAATTTCAATCGTTGCAGGTAAAACCTGCGAAACACGTAAGTATCGGTGAAGAATACGAGGTAAAGACCGAAGGCAAAAGATGGCGCATCAAAGTGGCAGGAATATTGGATCACCGGGTTGCACATGCGGAGGCCATCAAATACTATCTCGACATTACGCCACCTGAAGAAATAGAAAGGCTGCAATTCCAGGCGGCAAGCTTTCATACCGGCAAGCGCCTTAGCAAAGTAGGAAGACCCACAAAAAAACTGCGTAGAGAATGGGAGGATTTCCGCGGTGAAGAGCCGGAATCTCCTTAATTCTATCTTTGCATCTCATCTCCCGATCCATGCGCATAGACATCATCAGCGTTTTGCCCGAATTACTGGAAGGTCCTTTTGCACATTCAATTTTGAAGCGCGCAAAAGAAAAAGGACTGCTCGAACTCGTTGTACACCCACTGCGCAAATGGGCAGTGAATGAATACGGACAGATAGACGATTATCAATACGGCGGCGGAGCCGGAATGGTAATGATGTGTGAACCCCTGGCCAATGCAATTGAATCGCTCTCCAAAGAAAGGAAATATGCGGAAGTGATTTACATGACACCGGATGGCGAACTGCTCAATCAGCAGATGGCCAATATGCTTTCACTGAAAGAAAATATACTTATTATTTCTGGTCACTATAAAGGCATTGATGATCGCATCCGCAAGCACTTTATTACAAAAGAAATTTCCATAGGGAATTATGTCCTGAGCGGCGGTGAACTCCCTGCAGCTGTACTTGCAGATGCCATCGGCAGACTTTTGCCGGGTGTCCTGAACGATGAAACCTCTGCACTCTTTGATTCGTTCCAGGATGGTCTCCTCGCCCCACCCGTATATACCAGGCCGGCGGAATTCAGAGGCTGGAAAGTGCCTGAAATCCTGCTCAGCGGAGATCCCGTCAGGATTGCAGACTGGCGGCACGAAGAGTCCGTAAAAAAAACAGAAGAAAGAAGACCAGGAATGCAGCAGGACTGAATACGACTTATGAAGATAAGCGGTTACTATATTGATATTCCGGAAAAGAGAATTTTTCCTGCGGAGCTGGACATCCTGAATAAAAAAATCAGGGCCATCCGGGAATTATCCCCGCGTGAAAAAGTGCCGCAGCAATATCTCTCTCCCGGCTTCATCGACGCACATGTCCATATCGAAAGTTCCATGCTGGTCCCTACAGAGTTTGCGCGTCTCGCCGTGGTCCATGGCACCGTTGCCACAGTAAGTGATCCGCACGAGATCGCGAATGTATGTGGAATGAAAGGTGTTGAATTCATGATCAGGAACGGACTTCAGGTGCCATTTCATTTTTTTTTCGGAGCACCCAGCTGTGTTCCGGCCACTAAATTTGAAACTGCCGGTGCTAGTTTGAACGCGGATCAGGTGGATGAATTGATGCGCGGTCCCGATATAAAATATTTAAGTGAAATGATGAATTTCCCGGGCGTATTGCAGGGAGACCGCGAGGTAATGGACAAAATTGCTGTAGCTAGAAAATATAATAAACCGGTGGATGGACACGCTCCGGGACTCCGTGGTTCAGACGCGAAAAAATATATCGATGCCGGGATCAGTACGGATCATGAATGTTTTACGGCAGATGAGGCGTTGGAGAAATTGAAGTATGGCATGAAGATCATCATCCGGGAAGGTAGTGCGGCAAGAAATTTCGAAGCCCTGGCCCCGTTGCTCAGTGAGCATTGGGAAAATATGATGTTCTGTAGTGATGACAAGCATCCTGATAGCCTGGTAAAGGGCCATATCAACCAGCTATGCGCCCGGGCCGTCGGGAAAAAGATAAATCTTTTTCATGTGTTGCAGTCTGCCTGCATTAATCCCATTAATCATTACAATCTAAGCGTTGGACAACTTCGCGCCGGCGATTCTGCTGATTTTGTAGTTTTGAAAGACCTCGAAAAATTCGAAGTGCTGCAAACCTTTGTGAACGGGGAATGCGTAGCAGAAAATGGGAAAACCCTGATCCCTTCTATTCCAGCCAAAGATTCCATCAATCATTTTATCTGTGACCATGTTTCATCTGGATCTTTTAGTTACCCGTCAGTTACTTCGCTCTATCCTTACCCTGTTATTGAAGCATACGATGGTCAGCTTATTACCGGCAAGTCAGCTTTTTCGCTTCTGGCGCAGCATGGCAAATGGGAAAGTGATCTCCGGGAAGATGTGCTGAAGATCGTTGTCGTTAACAGGTACAAAAAAGCGCCCGTTGCCCGGGCATTCATTAAAAATTTTGGATTAAGGGGCGGAGCAATCGCTTCTTCGGTTGCGCATGACAGTCATAATATCATTTCAGTAGGTGTTGAGGATGAAGATATTTCCCGGGCGGTGAACCTGGTTATCACCGAAAAAGGCGGTATCAGTTGTGTTGGAAATGGTATGGAAATGATCCTTGGGCTCCCTGTGGCGGGGCTGATGAGCGCGGAGGATGGATACCAAACGGCCGCTGCCTATACTGCCATTGACGCAATGGCCAAGAGCCTGGGATGCCGGCTGCAGGCTCCTTTCATGACGCTTTCCTTTATGGCTTTACTGGTTATACCTCACCTTAAACTAAGCGATCTGGGCCTCTTTGATGCTGATCGCTTTGAAATCCTTTAATCTGAAATCGGATTTACCGAGAAAATCAGGGCTTTTACCGCCCTGCCGCACCGGATTGCCTATAAGGATTAGAAAGCAGTGAAAACCCTTCTTAGATTTACTTAAAATCTTAAAAAATGGACAATCCGGATGATCAAATAAAAAATGATCCCCCAATAAGACGGCACAGCGGCCGGTTTTGGGTACCGCTGGTTTTGCTTGGCGTCGGCTCCGTACTGTTGTTAAGACAAATGGGCGTAGAGTTACCCTTCTGGATTTTCACATGGCAATTCCTGCTTATTGGGATCGGTATTATTTCCGGCCTTGCACATGGATTCAGGGGTGGCGGCTGGCTGATCATGATCTTTATCGGAAGCTTTTTTCTCGTAGATGATTTTACAGGCTTTTCATTTCCCCAGTATATGTGGCCGGTAGCGTTCATTGCCGTGGGCTTGTTTATGCTGCTCCGGCCAAGGAGATCCCGCTGGCCAGGTGGTGAAAACTGGGATAAGTGGGGCGGCGGGAGATTCAGGGAACGCATCCGGCAGAAAAGAGGATATCCCGGTTTCAGTTCAGGAAACCCGGATTATGGGAAGGACAGTAAAACCTTTACTTCAGAAAATTTCATTGACGTCACCACCGTATTCGGAGGCATTCACAAAAATATTGTTTCCAAAGATTTTAAAGGCGGTGATATAACAATTTTCATGGGCGGCGCAGAGATCAACCTGAGTCAGGCAGACATTCAGGGAGTTGCCAGATTGGATATCACGCAGGTGATGGGGGGAACCAAGCTGATTGTTCCATCGAATTGGGAGGTGCGGTCCCAATTGACTTCGATATTCGGGAACGTGGAAGATAAAAGACAATCCGCATCCACCAATTCAGACAAAGTTCTGATCCTCGACGGAAGTTCTGTATTTGGTGGAATCGAAATAAAAAATTATTAGAAACAGTCCTAATTATCTGAACATACTTAAAACAAAACTATGAATTGGTATCTGACAAAACTTGTGTACAGGATCATCTGCGGTCAGGGTAATCACATGCCGCAATTTGACGAACAGCTCCGGCTTATTGAGGCTGGCAGTGCAGAAGAGGCTTATGAAAAAGCCAGTTCTTTGGGCAAGCGGGAACAGGATCAGTTTTTTAACCAGGAGCAGAAACTGGTGCAATGGAAATTCATCAATGTGGCCGAGCTGTACAAACTGAACGGGCTTCTCGATGGCGCCGAACTTTATTCAAGGATACAGGAAACAGACAACGCAGAACTGTATATTGAGCTCACCAACAAAAAAGCAGCGCATATCCTGAATAATAGTAAGCATAAATTCCTGGAAATTATTTAACGAATAACCTTGGCCAGGTCACCTATCTCCGTAAGCAAATTTCGCAACACCTTTATCGGATGGTGGGTTGTATGGGCCATCCTTCATGGTTTATTGATTTACAGTTATGGCTTTCCCTCCGATATTTCAGCAACAGACAGCTTTGTTACAAACAGCATATTGCTTGGCGCCTACTGGATGGTCAACAATATCCTCAGATTTTATCTACCAAACAAAGACCGCTATTGGTACCTGCTATTCCTGAGTATCTTCCTGGCCTTATTGGTGACCGCATTGAGCAACGCGCTGCTTTCCTTTATTTTCAAAGGTTCTCTTCATTCGGTATATCTTCTTTTTCTGTCAAATTCCTTTTGGTTAAGGCTTGGAATTGGTTTTTTATTAATAGGATGTATGACCATTATCTGCGTGCTTTGGTATACTCAGGGGGAGGACCAGGAAAACCGCCAGCGGAAGGAGGATGCCCAAAAGCTCAGCAAGGAAGCGGAATTGTACAAACTGCGCCAGCAACTTCAGCCTCATTTTTTATTCAACAGCCTTAATTCCATCAGTGCCCTGATAGGCACGCAACCTGAACAGGCCAGAAAAATGATTTATCAGCTTTCTGATTTTCTACGCGCAACCCTTCGAAAAGAAGAAGAGCAGTGGGTGAAGATGGAAGAAGAACTACAAATTCTGGAACTTTATCTTGACATTGAGAAGGTAAGATTCGGACACCGCCTTTCTGCTATCATCGAGAAAGACGAAAGCTGTTTGCAGATGAATTTACCGCCGATGCTTTTGCAACCCGTAATGGAAAATGCAATTAAATTCGGACTCTACGATACCACGGATGCGGTGACGATTTATATGTCCGTTTTTAAAGAAAATGGTTATCTGAAAGTTGTGGTGAAAAATCCTTTTGATCTGGAAACCTCATCTCCCCGGCAGGGCACCGGATTCGGACTAAGCTCGATAAAGCGCAGATTATACTTGTTATTTGCCCGGAACGACCTGTTGGAGACCGAAGTTGCCGATCATATTTTTACAACGACCATAAAAATACCACAGGGATGAAAGCAATAATAATAGATGATGAACCGCTGGCGCGTTCCATAATCAGAGAATACCTGCAGTTCCATCCGCAAATTCAACTGGTTGCTGAATGCAATGATGGATTTGAGGGCGTTAAAGCCATTCAGCAATTCCAGCCCGACCTGATCTTCCTGGATATCCAGATGCCGAAGATCAATGGCTTTGAAATGCTGGAATTGATTGAACTTCCGCCGGCAGTGATCTTCACAACTGCTTTTGATGAATACGCTATCAAGGCTTTTGAAAGTCACGCTGTTGACTATCTGCTCAAACCCTTCAGCAGGGAACGCTTCGACAAAGCCATGAATAAGCTGATGCAGCAGGAAAATTCAGGAATATCTAAAACAAACCTGAATTCCCTGCTGAATGCGACTGGAAGAACACCTGCAGAACAACAACGGGTTGTAGTAAGACTCTCCGGAAAAATCAGCATCATTCCTGTAAATGATATTCACTATCTGGAGGCGGCTGATGATTATGTAAAAATCCACTCCAAGGCCGGCTCTTTTCTGAAAAACAAGACAATGGGCCATTTTGAATCCGTACTGGATAAGGATCAATTCGTGCGAACCCACCGCTCATACATGGTTAATATTACCGAGATCACCCGGATAGATCCATACGAGAAAGAAAATCATCTTGCCATACTCAGATCAGGTGCACGTGTGCCCGTGAGCAAGACCGGGTATGTGAAACTGAAATCCGTCCTGGGCCTTTAACTGCTCCATATAGCGCCACCGATATTATTCCTGGATGCACCGGTAACTGAAAAAAGCACGTTTTCTTCTTCCCGCCATCGAAGCACGCCCATCAGGGCAATGATGAGTGCTTCCTTGAAATCAACCAATTCCCTGGAAGGAACAATAACTTCAATATGTTCGGGAGTAAGTTCTGATTTCAGGCGATCCACCAGATAACTATTATGCGCACCTCCACCGGTGATAAGCAATTTTAATGGACCCGGCGATCCTCGCTTAATCAGCAATAACTGCCTAACCGCCATGGAAATCTGTATGACAATATGCTCAACATAAGTACGCAGTGCGTCTTCCCTGCTGAGCTTTGCTTTTTCAATTATGGGAAAAATTTCTTTGAGTCCGAAATCATTCGACAGGGATTTGGGAAATGGCTGCTGATAATATGGCAATTGATTAAGCTTTTCCAGGAGTGCTTCATGAACCGAGCCTTTGGCAGCAAGCCGCCCGTCGTCATCATAACCTTTTTCTGTGTCAGCAGAAAGCAAATTTAAAATTCGGTTTGCCGGACAAACATCAAATCCCGCAGGTTCGGGAAATTTTGCAGAAATATTTGCAATCCCGCCAAGATTAAGAAACAGGTCGTAGCCTTCGAACAATAATTTTTCTCCGATGGGCACTACAGGTGCTCCTTGTCCGCCGAGTGCCACATCAGCGTTTCTGAAATCTGTTATGGTGTGAATGCCGGTGATGGCTGCAATTGCTGCACCATCTCCCAATTGCGCCGTTATTTTTTTTTCCGGAATATGAAAGCTGGTATGTCCGTGGCTCGCAATAATCTGTACCTGGTAGGCTAGGCCATTATCTTCCATGAATGTATTTACGGATGCACCCAGGAAATGACCGAATTCAATATGGAGTAACAGGTAGTCTTTTGCAGGAAGGCCCGTTGCTCCCGAAAGCCTTTCCCTTAAGGTTGACAAATAAGGGACGAAGCCCGTACTCCTGATTTCAAAACTCCATTTGCCTGCGGTTTCTTCAAAATGCACATATGCCATGTCCAGTCCGTCAAGCGAACTGCCGCTCATCAATCCAATCACTTTATACTTCATAGGAAATGATTTTCTGATTCAATCTTTTGAACTAGTTTTATTGCTGGCCTGATTTTCGAATATCGGATAAATAATTTTTATATATGCTGATTAATCTGAGTCAGGAATATTCGATCCTCTGCGATTGGGTCGCAGAAATACGTGATGAAACCGTTCAGGGAGACAGGATGCGGTTTCGCCGCAACCTGGAACGAATAGGCGAAATTGCCGCTTATGAAATCAGCCGCCAGCTTTCTTATGAAGAAAAGGAGATCCAGACACCCCTCGGCATTTCAAATTCCAGGGTACTGAAATCGCAACCCGTTCTTGCCACCATCCTTCGTGCAGGTATTCCTATTCATCAGGGCTTGTTGAATTTTTTTGATAAAGCCGATAACGCTTTTATAGCGGCTTACCGGAAACACGGCAGGGACGGATCGTTTGAAATCAGCCTGAATTATATTTCTTCGCCTGACCTGGTAAACCGGGTTGTCATTCTATCGGATCCCATGCTGGCAACAGGATCTTCCATGGTCAAAACCATACAATATCTTCGCGCTGAGGGTCATCCATCCCAGATCCATATCGTAACCGCCATAGCCTGTACCGTTGGAATTGAATACGTTAACCGGGCCGAACCCTCCTGCAAAATCTGGTGCGCAGCTGTTGATGATGAGCTTACCGCCAAAGGATATATCGTTCCGGGCCTGGGGGATGCCGGGGATCTGGCGTTTGGTAATAAGGTCCAGATGTAGACCCCTCTGACCCGATTTTCCAATTCAGCGTATCGGTATTTTTCCTTATTTTCATGTCGCGCTTTTATCCCTGTTGTTCTTCAGTATTTCCGACCTAACATACCTGTCAGAAAAAGCCCGTGCTTATGAGAAGGATTGCAATCGCCTTGTTTTGTATGGCTTATTTTCTGCCCGGTTCTTTACTGGCTCAGGATCCGGCATTTTCGCAGTTTTTTGCGTCCCCGCTTTCCCTGAATCCGGCCCTCACCGGTAAATTCAACGGATCTGTTCGGGTGGCTGGCAATTACCGCAACCAATGGCCCCAGATAGATAATGCATTCATCACATCTACCGTTTCCATAGACGGAAACATCTTAGGAGACCGGTTGCCTTCGGGCAATGCCTGGGGAGTCGGCGCATTTGCCATGACGGATAAGACCGCCAGCGGCATTCTCACCAGTAACTATTTTTCCTTGTCCACCGCCTATCAGAAAGCACTGGATGAAAATGGTTGGAATCAGCTGGGTATCGGCTTTCAGGGAACTTATGCAACGAAGAGACTCGATGGAACCAAGCTTCACTTTGAGGACCAGCTCGATCAGCAGGGGGGATGGACCATACCGAGTTCGGAAATTATTAACGGTCACCAGATTGACCTGAATTATTTTGACCTGAATGTGGGCCTCTTGTACAACGGATCCACGGATGGCAACAACAATTTTTATTTTGGAGCATCCGCATATCATATTACCCAGCCAAAGGAATCTTTTACCGGAAATTCGTTTTACGTTTTACATCCTCGCATTACCCTGAACGGCGGTTATTCATTTCCGTTATCTACTAACAATAACGACAATTTCATTCACTTCAGCGGATTATACAGCAAACAGGCGGATGCCGTAAATGCCATGCTCGGAGCTGCATGGTCAAACAACCTCACCGGCAATGATGGCAATCCGATTAATTTTTACCTGGGCATCTGGGTGAGGTTCAGCAATCTTACGGATGCCATTATCCCTTATGTTGGGCTGGACTTCGGGCCTTTTACTATTGGGATGTCGTACGACGTCAATGTATCCTCGCTTAAAACAGCTTCCGAAAGTCAGGGCGGTATTGAAATTTCACTGATCTATGTCAAAAAACCAGCTGATGGCAGGAAGCCAATTCCATGTCCGAAGTTCTAGGATTTTCTCGCACTCACATAAGGATTCCCTCCCACAATAAAGCGGTATAGCCGTTCTGCATCTTCTCTCGCGGATTCCACACCGATCCTTTTTGTAACGAGGATCTGGCCTTTCTTATATTTCAATCCATCATCTGCAATATATATTTCATCCGAAAGCAAACTGCCGCCGGAATGTTGCTTATTCAAACCTAAGGCGCGCGACAAATTTCCGGGACCGCGGGTCAGCGTATAATCCAGTTCCGGCTTACCTGTTCTTTGAAGCATGGCTGATATGCCCTGCAGCGGTTCGAGCGACCTGATCAACACGACATGCGGAATGCCTTTTTTATTTGTAACAACATTAAACAAATGATGCAGGCCGTAACAGATATACATATATATATCTCCCGGAGCTCCATACACGGCTTCGTTCCGGACCGTTCTTCTGCCTCCAAATGCATGACATGCACGGTCCCCCACGCCGGCATATGCTTCGGTTTCTACGATGCGGCCCGAAGTGTAAATGCCGTCAAAACGCGTAACCAGAATTTTACCCAGCAATTCCCGGGCAATCTTCAGAACATCAGCTCGATCGTAGAATGCCTCGCCGAGTTTTTTTAGAGTTCCCGTCATATGCGGTAGCTTAAAGCGTAAATTAGTGCTATATTCAACACCTTTAAAAAATTGGTTTGCTCAAAGAGATTGTCATTGCCATTCAAGCCTACCGAAAGGCCCATCAATTTATTGGCAAGCATAATTTATGGAAATGGATCCTGATACCCGGTTTTTTTTACATGATCCTTTTCAGCGCCGGTATATATTTTTTCTGGATCTCTGCAGATAGTGCCGTATCCGATTTGAGTCAGCTTATCGGAATTGACCGCTGGCTTCACAGGCAGCAAAGCGCAGCCCTGAGTTTTTTATTTATGATGGGCGGCATCATGGTCCGTCTCACCATGATCTTCTTTTATTTCTCTCTGTTTAAATATCTGTTCCTGATTATTGGTTCTCCTGTATTTGCCTACCTGAGCGAGAAAACAGAATCCATCATCGAGGGGAAGGAATTTAATTTTCAATATGCACAACTTTTCAAGGATATCTCGCGTGGCGTTAGGCTGGCATTCAGGAATTGTCTCTGGCAAACTGTTTACACCGTTTCAATACTTATTCTATCTTTTATACCACTCGTCGGCTGGATCACGCCCGTAATTTCATCCCTGGTGGAGTGTTATTTTTATGGATTTTCCATGCTGGATTACAGTTGCGAACGGCATGGCCTTTCTCCTGCCGCAAGCATTGTTTATATCGGTAAACGAAGGGGACTAGCCATAGGTAACGGACTTATTTTTTATCTCATGCATTTCGTACCATTCGTAGGATGGGTGTTAGCTCCATCTTACGCGCTTGTTGCAGCTACGATAAGTCTTTATCATCAGAACATAGTGGAATGACGAAAAACGCAACGGTATATTTAATTCCTGCATTCCTGGATGAAGAAGCCATGGAGGTCTTGCCTCATTATCTCCTGGCAGCAGTTAAAGCCTGCGAAGTTTTTTTTGTGGAGAATGAACGCAGCGCGCGCAGATTCCTGAAAAAATTATGGAAGGAGATAGAAATTGACAAGTATCCCTGGTTCGTAATGCATAAATCAGAAGAAACGGTCAGGCAGGAATTTCTTAAGCAGTTGAAGCTGGGGAAACAGATTGGCTTGCTGAGCGAAGCCGGGTGCCCGGGCATCGCGGATCCCGGACAATTATTGGTGGCCACGGCTCATCAGGCAGGGGCAATCGTGAAGCCATTGGTGGGACCAAGTTCCATCATTCTCGCCCTGATGGCGAGTGGTATGAATGGTCAGCAATTTCAATTTAACGGATACCTTCCGGTGGGTGAGCAGCCTAGGGTAAGAAAGATTAAAGACCTCGAACTGCTTTCCCAAAAACAAGATTCTACTCAGATCTTCATTGAAACACCTTACCGGAACCAGGTTCTGTTGGAGGCATTGCTGAAAAATTGCAAACCCGGAACCCGGTTATGTGTCGCAGTGAATCTAACCGGGAAAAATGAATCTGTTCAAACAAAAACGATTGAAGACTGGCGGAAAAAAGCGCTAAGTCTGGAAAAGGAACCCGCTATCTTTCTAATCTATGCCGGTGGCTATGGAGTATAGGGGCCCAATGAAGGCCGGGCGTCTTTCATGGACAAAATACTATCTACGATATATACAGTAGTACCGCGCCAGGGCACAGTGGCCATATATTCCTTGTAATGCAATTCAAATTCCTTACCGCTATTAACCATCAGCTGATTGGCTACTTTTGGATCCACAACAGAAAATCGAAATTCATTAGACTGCACAGAGCCGGCTCCCCCTCCCTGAAACCCTGCCTGGATAAGCCTGCCTTCATATGTTTTAAAAATATATCCTTTTTTCATCAGATTATTTAACTGCCCGGCTTTAACGCCTTCTCCAAAAACCCAAAAGTAACGCCAGTAGGCAAACAATCCGCCGCCGACAATGATGACGAGGATTAATATGGTGAGGAATTTTTTCATATCTGAATGTTTTACAATCCGTATTTATCAACAAGGTAAATGAGTGCTGCCATATTAATGGCGCCCAGTTCCAGTTCTCGTTTATTTACCTTTTCAAATACATCATTACCAGCATGATGATAATCAAAATAACGTTGCGTATCAGGAATTAATTCTCCTGTTACCGCTCCAACCGCCTCAACCAGCGGATCAACATCGGCTCCGGCACCAATGGTGAGGATATCAGTAACACCATACAGATTCAACAGAGGAAGCCAGGAACGGAAAACGGATATTTGTTCCGGGCTGCCTCCTATGCTGAAAGAGCGCGGCGTAAAACCGCCGCCATCACTTTCCAGAGCAAAAATATGTTTTTCATTTTTCGCTTTGGCCTCCGACGCATATTTCGAAGCTCCGCTGCCCTTATTTTCTTCATCTGTAAAAAGTACAATACGGATAGTATGCCTGGGTTTGTATCCAACAGCTTTCAGAGCGCGGAGCACCTCAATAGAATGCACACAACCTGCTCCATCGTCCTGCGCGCCTTCTGCCGGATCCCAGGAATCCAGATGCCCTCCTACAACAATATACTGGTCCGGGAATTCTGAACCTTTCCATTCGCCGATCACGTTAAATCCAATAGTATCCGGTAAGGTATGCGCATTGGTCGAAATATACAGGGAGGGGTTTTTATTTCTTGCTACGAGCGCAGCCAGTTTATCCGCATCCTGGAGTCCAACGGCAAGTGCCGGTATCTTAGGAAATGAATCATTATAGACCATCGCACCGGTATGAGGAAAATTGTCGGTTGAAGAACTCATAGAACGAACTACAACACCCACTGCACCATATTTTGCCGCCCGGCTCGGCCCCAAGGCCCTGTAAGGAACAGCATCAAAATAAGCAAAAAGCGTATTAACAAAATTTGGGTTGAACGGATAGTTGTAAAAAACAATTTTCCCTTTAAGCTCATTTTTCCTTTGTTCCAGTTCTTCAAAATCATTGATCAGTATCATGGGAGCTGTGATGCCGCCCCGCTTTGTACTTACCGAATTACCAAGGGCAATCACCTGTAAAAGTTGATGATCGTTATCCATAATTACTGCTGCCTGATCTTTTCCTCCTCGGACCCAATGAGGAATATTGCATTGCTGTAGATAAACCCGATCCGCTCCTGCAACTTTTAAGGCTTCTTCACCCCATTTTTCTGCCATATAGGTTTGTGGAGTGCCGGAGAGACGCGGACCAATGGTTTTGGTAAGCACGCGGAGGTTACCGTATGCCATACTAGGTTGAAACACCTCATCAGCAATTTTTCTGATGAATAGTGAGTCTGACTGAGACTGAAGGTCTCCGGAAAATAAAAGTGCGATAAAACCAAACAATATCCGGCACATCGCTGTTTATTTCTGCTAAGATAGGGATTGTGCGATTCGGTATTACGGGCTGGGAAAAATGTGTTTACCTTCGGTCACTAAATTTAAGGACCCATGCGGATAGGTATTGTTTGTTACCCCACTTTCGGCGGTAGCGGCGTCCTGGCTACAGAATTAGGAAAGGCGCTGGCAGAAAAGGGACACCAGGTTCATTTTATCACATATCAGCAGCCGGTAAGGCTGATCGAGTTCAGCGCCAATATATTTTATCATGAAGTGCGGGTGGCCACTTATCCCCTGTTCGAATATCCTCCGTACGAGACGGCGCTTTCCAGCACGATGGTGGATGTGATCAACAATCATCAGCTTGATCTGTTACATGTGCACTATGCTATTCCGCATGCATCGGCCGCGTATATGGCCAAAAAAATAGTGGCCACCCACGGAAAAAATATTCCGGTTATCACCACGCTGCACGGCACAGATATTACCCTCGTAGGTCGTGATAAAACCCTCGCCCCGGTTGTAGCCTTTTCAATAAATGAAAGTGATGCTATTACCGCGGTGTCGAAAAACCTGCGTGACGAAACCTATGAGATCTTCGATATCAAAAAGGAAATAGAAGTGATCTACAATTTCGTGGATGTAAAACGGTTTCAGAAAAAGCCCATCGACGCATTCCGCAAGGTAATCGCTCCAAACGGAGAGCGCATTCTGGTGCACGCTTCCAATTTCAGGGCAGTAAAACGCGTGCTCGATGTAGTAAACATTTTTGCAGAAGTTACCAAAGAAATTCCCTCGAAATTATTATTCGTGGGAGACGGGCCCGAACGTCCGGCCACCGAAAATCTTTGCCGCAAATTAAATCTCTGTGATGAGATCCGGTTCGTTGGCAAACAGGAACAGATCGAAGAAATTCTGGCGGTAGCTGATCTTTTCATTCTTCCATCCGAATATGAAAGTTTCGGATTGGCCGCCCTCGAAGCCATGGCCGCAGGCGTGCCGCTGATCTCCAGCGACGCAGGCGGATTACCGGAGATCAATGTAAACGGCAAGACCGGATTTATGAGTTCCGTGGGTGATGTGGAATCTATGAGCCGGAATGCAATTGCCATCTTATCGGATGAAGATATTCTGAACAGATTCAAGCGTAACGCTGCCGAGCAGGCCATGAAGTTCGATATACATCAGATAGTCCCTAAATACGAACGCTTATACGACAGGTTTCTGGTTGCGAACCATGAGGAGAAGAAACCGCTGAGAAGAAAGAATCCTATCTAGGCAGCCTACCGCCGCAGCCATCTTTCGGGATCAAAGAGGTGATCCTTATCGTCTGAAAGCACGAATTCCAGTTGGCCGATATCAGCGAGTTTTCCCAATAGCTGGCCGGTTTTGATTACTTGTCCCCGGGAAACGGAAACGGACGCAAGATTACTATAGGTTGTAAAATATTTCCCATGGCGGATCATTACAGCAGTAACATCCCCGACATTGAATACGTTTTGTACTTCTCCGTCGAACACTGCCAAAACGGATGAACCCGCTGCACATTCAATCGTGATACCCTGGTTATTATGAACGATGCCCTTGATGTATTCATGGGGACCGAACCGCATGGCAATATTCCCTGAATTCACTGGCCATGGGAGATGACCCCTGTTCTTTTCAAAATTATCTGACAACGCAATATCAGTGCGCGTATCAAATGGTTTTTCAGCCGGCTTAGCAGCGGGTTTGGAAGATGAGATCGTACCAGGAACTGATGCAACCGGATTTGTTTTGGCATTGTCTGTTTTCTCCGGGGCGCCGGCTGCTGCCGTGGAGGTGGCATTTTTCTTTGCTTCCCGGATGGACTCTTCTCTCGCACGCCGAATCGCTGCTGCTATGGCATTTCCCAATTTCTGATCCTGCCGCTGCTTAAGGTTCATTTCTTTTTTCAGTTCCTTTTCATGCGACTGAAGACTGCTTACTACTTCATCCTTTTCCTTTTTTTCCACCTCGAGCACCTGCCTTTCCTTATTCTGTTTGGCCAGGGCCTCATCTTTTTCGACGCGTTTTATTTTAAGACCGTCTATTTTATTCTGAAGCAACTGATGGGTCTTATCGATATTCTGAGCCCGTTCTTCCCGATATGCCCGGTATGATTTCAGGTACTCAACCCTTTTCAGTGCATCATTGAAATTGCTGGCGGCAAAAATAAAATTGAGGAAATCGTAGTTCGTCCGGTTCTCATATGCATATACCACACTTTCCGCATATTGCTTCCGCAGCGTATCGAGTTCTTTTTTCAGTTTGAGGATTTCCGACCAGGAGTTATTCATATCAGCCTGAATAAAATCAAGCTGACGATTTATGTTTGCGATTGCCTCCTGCCTCAGACGCAATCGTCTTTGCAAGAGCGCAAGCTGCCCGAGCGTTTCCCGCCGGTTTTTTTTGGTAATATCCAGCGAATGCTTAACCTCTTCAATCTGCTGTTGGATAGAGGCCCTCTCTTTTTCAAGATCACTGCGGTTTTGGGCCGGAGTCTGTGCCAGGGAAACCACGGAAAAGCAAAGCATTAAAACAAAAAGGAATACCGGTTTGCGCATATTCATCATGAGCGTTGTAGCTGAAAGTTACTGTATAACGCCTATTTCGGTTTATAATTTTTTGGTATGTTAAAGGGGAAGTTTAAATCTTCGTTAAAAGAATATTGCCTGAAGGTCAATTCAATATCCAGTCTTGCTTTTTCAGCAACGGCAATTTTTCGGAAAGTTGAAAAATGCAAACTGTCCACTTTCTCATAGTCACCGTAAGTAAGATCGCATGAGCGGGCACGCAGCCTGTCAACATCATCCAGCTTACTGTGCCTGATCGTAAGATCATCTTTATTCAGTGTAATATAATTTCTGAACTGCATTCCTTCACTCATCAAAGAAATTCCCTTTTCATCCTTATGGTAGAAAAGAATATTACTGTCCAGGTAGATCGGATTCCCGAGAATAAGGTCCTGCAGGGTTTGAAAATCAAATGGAAGATGGGTGATCTCCTGGAGGTACCCTACCGATCTTAGCTGGTACACTTTATCGAGCTTATTCAGCACCTTAACGCTGTCCGGCGTAATGAGTGCCCGGAAAGCCTCTATGCCGAGGACGGCATTGATGGAAACCCAGATCATCTGATCTTTCTGAAGCCGGATAAAAGCATTGAATTCATAGTCTTTTCCATCGCCTGCTTCATAATGAACCTTCATTTTTGCAGAGAAGGAGGTACAGCGAATGCGGCTGGCTTTTATATGGCTGTATAATTGCCGGATATAACGGAACGAATCTGCCTTGAGGTCCTCAGCGGTGGCGGTATCAACGGGTTTAGCAATCACGGTATCTTTTTTGGCTATTGCCGTTGTAATTTTTTTTGCCGAACGGCAACCCGCAACCGAAATGACAAACAGCATCAGGGCCGGAATCATTCTTAAGAACAGGCAATACATTCTTTTCGTCTTATCCATATTTATCTTTTTCCCGTATGTCCGAATCCGCCTTCGTTTCTTACAGTTTGATCGATTACTTCTACCGGCACCCAAACAACTTTCTCTACGGAACTGATGATCATCTGCGCAACCCGCTCACCCGGATGAATGATCTGAACCCTGTCGGAAAGATTGATCAGGATCACTTTTAACTCTCCCCGGTAATCTGCATCAACGGTTCCGGGCGAATTCAAACAGGTAATGCCGTGCTTGATTGCCAATCCACTGCGTGGCCGCACCTGGGCTTCATAACCCGGAGGCAGTTCAATGAATATACCTGTAGGTATCAATTGACGTTCCATCGGCCGGAGCGTAACATTCTGGGGAATATCTGCAATCAGATCCATGCCCGCAGAACCGGCGGTGGCATAGGCTGGAAGGGGATTGGATGATTTATTGATGATTTTAACCGGAAGGGATGGCATGGGCTCAAAGGTAATTATTCAGGTTTCTTCAACAATACGACAGCATAGGCAACTATTCCTTCTTCGCGTCCCACAAATCCCATTTTTTCTGTTGTCGTGGCTTTTATGGAAATATCATCCGTGTCGATCTCCAGGATCCTGGAAATGGATTCCCGCATTTGATTTGTATAGGGAATGATTTTGGGTTTCTCGAGACAAACCGTGGAATCCAGGTTTTGAACTGAATATCCTTTTTGCTTTATTAGTCCGTAGGTTCTATCCAACAATATCTTACTGTCGATATTTTTGAGCGCGGGATCTGTATCCGGAAAATGAAAACCAATATCCCCCAGGTTCAGCGCGCCAAGCAGCGCATCACAGATTGCGTGTAGCAGCACATCAGCGTCGCTATGTCCCACCGCCCCCTTAGTATGCGGAATATTTATCCCACCGAGCCAGAGCTTTCTCCCTTCAGCAAGCTGATGAAAGTCGGTTCCAAAGCCTATCCTGTAGCCCATGGTGAATAAAATAAATGAAAAAGCCGTTTCAGTCGCGGCAAAATTAGCCAATCCGCGTCTGAAACAGCTCCCTATTCGTTTCTTTTATTGATCCGTGGTGTTTGCCGGTGCAGTATCACCGCCATCCATGTCAAAGACTAATCCAAATCGTATGGTATTCGAAAGCGGATTCCGCGTGATGCCACTTCCTGATGGTACCAGGTAAGAAAAATTCAGTCCGAGCATATTATATTTCAGTCCAACGCCCAAAGTAAAATATTGCCTTCCGCCCTGGCTAACATCTTCATAAAAATATCCCAGCCGGAAAGCGAACTGCTCGTTATAAGTATATTCCGCTCCGATAGAAGCATCAATTTTTTTTATCTGCTCCCCTCCGGAAAATGAATTGAACCAGCTGGCTGTAACTGCCTGGTTGTGGTATTTATCCAATGCATCTGTTGTTACAGTATCAGAGCCGTTTACCGGAACCGGTGGTGCAGGCACCAATAATTTGTTCAGGTCCAGGCCAAAAGTGATCTTGTTCTGCTCGTCAAATACTTTTGTGTAAGCTGCACCTATGCCGATATTTGCGGGGATATATTCTTTTTGAGTTGCATCATTTGTATAGCCGATCTTGGAACCGAGATTGGTCAAAGCAGCTCCGAAGGTCCAGCCCTGCTTGTTGGCATCGGTGCCATTATAGTATAAGGAAAGGTCACCGGCCACGGCATTCCCGGCCTTGTATGCAGATATGCTTCCACTGGCTGCAGCGGCTCCCAGGGTGAGGTTGGAATTGATATATCGCAACGCCAAACCCAGGGAAAGTCTGTCCGAGAGTTTTCTGGAATAGCCCAGATCAAATGCAAATTCCCTGGGTCTTCCTTCACCCCAGTTATTTCCATTGTAGTCCGAAAACTGAATGCTTCCCAGACTGAAATAACGGATCGAGGCTGAAATGGCCTCGTTATCATCCAGTTTATGGTATCCTGCTGCGGTCAGCAGGTATACATCATTCAATCCCAGGTCCTTAAGCCAGGGAGTGTAAGTGAGGCCGATCCCGGTATTGTATGGCGAAAACGGAGTTTTGGCCAGGTTATAGAAAGAAGAATTCGCATCGGGGGAAGTAGCCAGCCCAAGTTCTCCCATCGCGCCGGCGCGCGCATCAGGCGAAATTCGTAAAAATGGTACCGCCGTGGTAACCACATTGATAGGTTGGGTTTGGGCACTTACCAGATTCAGGGAAAACATACCGCACAGTAAAGCAGTTAGTTGGCAAAACAGTCTTTTCATGTAATTAAATTTAGCTTAAAAGGACACTGACCACATAAATGATACCCCTGTTCTTGCAAAACAGTTGCTCGAGGAGATCATTTTCAGCTTTTAAAGGGTAGAAATTTGTCGATAGCTAATCTGGTGGTTTTAAGTGAGTTCCAAAAACAGTCCCGGTCCTTCCTGCCAATCCTGCCCACGGAGCCCGAAATGGTGCAGCATGCTGTACCGGCTTCTCGAACGGATTCAGGTTGAAATTATTGCGCAAGTTAAAGGTTTCCAATGTCTTTAAAATCAACAGCCTCCGACACAGGGCCCGCTCTCCTTTTAACATTCCCAAAAAGGGAATTTTTATTTATTAGTAACTATATTCGCATTCTCAGCGTATTGTGCATTATACGCGGCTTTTATTTACAATATTTGTATTGAAAGGGCGTTTCTTCAGTTAACATATCACGGTTAAATGCGTTTTCTATGAATTTCAAAAATCTCGTTATCCTGGCTTCCTGTGCTGTTGCGGCAAGTTCCTGCAAAGACGGTAAGTTATTCGGTAAAAAGAAGGATTCTTCAACTGTGACCGGTTGGAACTATAATGATAAGAATATGGGTGGTTACCAGGTATCCCGTGAGAAGGAAGAGCGGACCGGACCAGGTCTGGTATTTATCCAGGGAGGTACTTTTACCATGGGGGCTACTGAAGAAGACGTAATGAGCGACTGGAACAATATTCCAAGGCGCGTAACGGTGAACTCTTTTTACATAGACAGAACGGAAGTAGCCAATGTGCACTACCGCGAATATCTGTACTGGATCGATAATGTATTTGACGGGGATGAATTTAAGACTGTCCGCGAAGGTGCTCTTCCGGATACGCTTGTTTGGAGAAGCGAGCTGGCATATAACGAACCCCTGGTGGAATATTATTTCCGTCATCCTTCATATAATTATTACCCTGTCGTTGGAGTGACCTGGAGACAGGCCCATGACTTTTGTTTATGGAGAACTGACCGGGTGAATGAAAAGGCATTGGTTGACCGTGGATTCATCAACAAAAATTCTTTAAAAAATATTCAGGGACTTGGCCAGGAGAATTTCAATACTAAGGCTTACCTGATGGGTGAGTATCAGGCTACCCCGGGTCCGGCTGCAAAGTCCAAGAAGAATGAACTTAAGAACCCGAATGGTACCCCGCGTACCCAGGTTACTTTTGAAGATGGCATTTTGCTTCCTTCCTACCGGTTGCCCACAGAGGCCGAATGGGAATATGCGGCCCTTGGTTTAATTAATCAGAATCCTGCTCCGAGCACGAGTGATAAAAAACGCGGTGAAGAGCTGGTCGCCAATAAACAGGTTTATTCATGGAGTCAGAATGTAAATGGTCTTCGTGATTCCCGTCGCGGAAGCTGGCAGGGTACCTTCCTTGCAAACTTCAAACGTGGATCTGGAGACAATATGGGTGTTGCCGGAGGTTTGAATGATAACGCCGTATATACTGCAGATGTAACTTCTTTTTATCCGAATGGTTTCGGATTATATAATATGTCCGGTAATGTGAGCGAATGGGTTGAGGATGTTTATCGCCCGCTGTCTTCACAGGACGTGGATGACGTGGCTCCTTTCCGTGGTAACCAGTTTACCACAATTGATCTGGGCAAGGAAAACAAACCTGACCGGGATAGTCTCGGAAGAATTAAGTACAGGAACGTAACAGATGAAGAAAGCAAGAACCGCCGTAATTACCAGAAAGGAGATGTAATCAACTACCTCGATGGTGACTCCCTGATTGCAGGAGTATATTACGGGTATGGTAAAACGACATTGATCAGTGATAAATCAAGGGTGATCAAAGGTGGCAGCTGGAATGACCGCGCTTATTGGTTAGGCCCTGGTACCCGCCGCTTCATGGAAGAAGATCAGTCAAGTTCCACAGTTGGATTCCGTTGTGCCATGGACCGTGTGGGTAGTGCCGCAGGTAATGGAAGGAAAACTGGTATCACTTACAAAGAGAGAAGGCAAAACGCCCGAAAACAATAAGACGTATTTTAAATTATATAAAAGCCATCCTGAATTAAAACAGGGTGGCTTTTTTGTTGAGTACATTTGTTGCGATGATTTCCATGGAGACATTATATTCCATTTTCTTGAGATATCCCTCCGTATGTACCGATAGCAGAAAGGTCAGGGCCGGAGATCTTTTCTTTGCACTTAAGGGAGAAAACTTTAACGGCAACCGTTTTGCCGCTCAGGCCATCAATGAAGGAGCGGCCTATGCAATTATCGACGAATCACCAGAAACTACGAACGACAGGTTCATCCAGGTAAATGATGTTTTAAAAACATTACAGGAGCTTGCCGGCTATCATCGGCTGCGATTCTCCATACCATTCATAGGTATTACAGGAAGTAACGGGAAAACTACAACCAAAGAATTGATTCATGCTGTTCTTTCCAGCGCTTACCGCACCTATACTACGGAAGGAAACCTCAACAACCATATCGGGATACCGCTGACCATTCTGAGAATTAAACCGGATGCGGAGATGGCTGTAATTGAAATGGGTGCAAACCATTTGCTCGAGATTTCCGGATATTGTGAATACACCCGTCCGACCCATGGTATGATCACCAATTGTGGCAAGGCCCACCTGGAAGGATTTGGCAGCATCGAGGGTGTACGCAAAGGCAAGGGTGAACTTTATGATTGGTTACGTGCCAACGGAGGAACGGCCTTTGTAATGTGGGATTATGATTATCTCCGCGACATGAGCAAAGGCATTCCGGAGATTGTTTCTTACGGCACAAGCGATGCATCCGTGACCGGAATAGCGGATGGAGCAGGTCCGTTTCTCCGCGTATTATTAACGCACGGCGTACATAATCATTCTATCCAAACCCAACTTACAGGCAGATACAATCTTCCGAATGTACTAGCAGCAGTTACCATTGGGAATTATTTTAATACGGATCCTGCAAAAATTAAAAAGGCGATTGAGGAATATAAACCTTCCAACAGCCGCTCACAAATTATGGAATGGGGCAGCAATACCGTTGTACTTGATGCCTACAATGCAAATCCCTCCAGCATGAAACTGGCCATTGAAAATTTTGCTACCATTACGTCGGGGGATAAAGTGCTTGTTCTTGGTGCGATGGCGGAGCTAGGGGCAGGCAGCGTGCAGGAACATGAAGAAATATTGCAAGAGATTGCCGCCTATCCCTGGAAAGAGGTCTTACTGGTCGGAGGCGATTTCCTGAAAATAAAACACAATTACCGCAGTTTTCATACCGCTGAAGAAGCCGGGAATTGGTTGAAATCCCGGCATTTTGCTAACACTCACTTTCTGGTAAAAGGTTCCAGGAGTATGGGGATGGAGAGGGTGTTGATGCTGTGAATAATTTGAAGAAGTTGACGGTTGACAGTTGACGGACCAAGGTGCGAATCTCAAATTGAAATCCGTCAACTGTCAACCTTCAACCGTCAACCATTCTACTTGTTTGCCTGAAACTTAACCACCGCATGCACGATGGGTTTCAGCGTCTGAATGTAACTATAGATATTTTCCAGATCGCGGTCGGTCATTGATGCATACATCGTCCAGGGCATAATGGTTTGCATTTCTCCGGGGTTTAGTACCCGATGGGCGTTTGCGCTATCCCTGAAATGTTGGAACCTTTTTACAAATATCTCTCTGGTCCAGGATCCGATACCGGAATTTTTATCCGGGGTTATATTCGCAGAGCGCACAAGACCTGCAGGCAATTGGAACTCACGGCCACCTGCCATTGCTAAATCCTCAATAAATTTTCCTTTTACCAAAGGCGTATGACATGCATGGCAGGCAGCGATGGTAAATAGGTATTTTCCCTGCGCGACGCTATCGCTCTTGTCCGCTGGGATCTTTCCGGGATTTGCCGCTTCGGGAATGGTGTTCACGATAAAATTCATGGGAAAATCAGAATGGGATTCCAGCACAGCGTGTTCAACTGAAGGGAGACTTCGCAGATAAGCAATTACCGCTTTGACGTCTTCGGGATCGGCGTGGCCATAATTTTGATAAGGCATTACGGGGAATATAGGTTTGCCATTCCTCCTTACACCGGTCGTAATGGCGCGATAAATTTCCCCATCGGTCCAGGAGCCAATTCCTGCGGGGGTAATATTTGCTGAAAAATAAACACCTGGAAAACCTTCGTTTTGGTCAAATCGCTGTCCGCCCTGGGCAAGCGTACCAATTTCCAATGGCATGGAAAACTCAGAAACATTTCGGATGCTGTGACAATCCATACAGGACATCACGCTTTGCGCCAGGTATTCACCGCGAGCCAAATGGTCCGCAGTTCTTTCAACGGATATCTGCGGAGGAGGACCCACATTTGGCAAGGCAATTTTTATGTACGCGGCAATGATGATAATTAATAAAAGAAGGGCAAGCAATAGGATGCCCAAAACTTTCAGGAGTTTTTTCATGGTTGCAAAAGGTTAAAAATGAAGTCAGAAATTCAAGCTAAGATAAAGAATCTTATCTGACACTGATCAGGGAAGTTAAGGGCGACCGGCAGTTCCGGAAATCCATCATGTCCACTTTTACGCTGCCTACACTGATGGGGCTTTCCACGCGAACAGGAATATGGTTGGCATCATCGCTTACCCATACGGTCATCTTTTCACCACCTTGAAAAATAGCGCCTTTGATCAGAAGTGGTTTGAATTTTATGGCGTGGAACTTCCCATATTTTGTTTTAATGACTTCCTTGCCCAGATAGCGGATATATAAATTATAAACCTGGTTATCCAGGAACATGGAAAAAGGAATTTTATCTCCGGGTAGCATTTTGCCGAAGTCAATATTACGGGCGTAATAAAAGGAGCTTAGTACATCCTGAATACAATCCGGGGTTTTAAAAACGCCGACATTCGTGATGGCTGTACTGGCGGACTTATTGAAACTGATGTTTTCGTATTTTTTGTAGGTACCCTCATTCACATTCCGGATAAACTTATATGGCTGCAGTGTTCCTGTATCTATGAAGGATTCATATTTATCACGAACCCGGAAAAAATTATCATAGAATGAAAAGGTTTTGCCTCCGCCGGTGACATGATATACAGGCTTGCCATTCAGTTGATCCTGAACGCAGATAAAAGTAGCTTCGCCTGCTGCAATATATACGCCGGCTAAAGTGTAATAGACTCTGTATGTTATACTTTCATTCGCCTGAAACGAAGTATTCTTTACTCCGCAAAATTCATTTTGGGCCCTTATTGGAACGGATACGGTCATCAACAAAAGCAATCCGACCCAGGTAATTGATTTCATCTGTTGTTGAATAATTTAATCCTTAAAATTAATAAACTCCCGATCAAAGCGGGTATAATTAAATTGATTAGCCAGATGCCAAGGGATACCACAAGAATGCCGGCTGTATTTGATGTAAACAGCTGAAATATTTGTATGCCTGCCTGCCACCGGAGGCCCAAATCTGTTAAAAGCGTTAACGAAGGGACAATGGCCATGACCACAAACATCACACTAACGCCCATAAATTCCTGTATGGCCGAAACATCAATGGCGAACAAGGAAAACAATAGAAAATATTGCAAAAGAAATACCCCGTATCTGATCAAAGAAATAAACAGGAGCTTAATCAAGATCGGATTTCTGAAATATTCAGGTATGGAAATATCTTTATCATATTTTTTTAACCAGCGGTTTATCAAAGCGAGCATGGGGTCAAAGCGGAAATACAAAGTTCCGAGTACGAAAGCACCCAGCACCGTAATCAGCAGCAGCAGGTTGATATAGGGAGCAAGGCGATTAATTTCGGAAAATTGGGTTCTGAAATGCGAGAATAGAATCAACCCCGCAGCACCGGCAAGCAAGGTAACAAGCATCTGTGCCATACTGCACACAATGGTTGGAGCCACCGACATGATTTTTTTTTCATTATCTACAAAAAGCATTCTTCCCAGGTACTCTCCAACCCGGTTTGGTGTAAAGCAGGCGATGCATGCCCCGGCAAGTATGGCTTTGTATGCCTGCAGGAATCCGATCCTTTGCAGCGGCATTATGGAAAACCGCCATTTGGCCGCTTCCAGTCCCCAGTTTACCCACATGAGGCCAAACATGGCATACAACTTCCATTGTTGCTTTCCTGAAAGGGCATCTCTCATTTGATTTATTGAAGCCTTCCATCCGGATTGATGTTGCAATTGCCGGGATGTGGTATAAAAAAGAAGCACGAGAAGCGCCGGCCCGACCACGTAATTGAGAATTAATTTGATATTTTTGTTCCGCGCCACAATCAAAAATAGCGTTCCTCTTGCAAAAGAATCCCAAAATCATACTGGGCATAGATCCAGGCACACTCATGATGGGTTATGGCCTGATATCGGTTGAGCAGCAGCAAATGCAGCTTGTTGAGATGAATACCTTGCACGTTCCGCCCAAACTGGATACTTATCAACGCCTGGAACTCATATACCTTACCGTAAGAGAACTGATTCAGACTTTCCGCCCAAATGAATTTGCCATCGAAGCACCTTTTTTTGGTAAGAATGTGCAGAGCATGCTTAAACTGGGGCGCGCACAGGGTGTAGCCATTGCCGCGGCAATGCAATCAGGTATTCCCGTTACAGAATATGCGCCGCGTAAGATAAAGCAATCCATAACCGGTAATGGAAATGCAGGGAAGGAACAGGTATGGAAAATGCTTCAGCAGATTTTACATATCCGGCAGGAAATTGATCACCTGGATGCATCAGATGCACTGGCAGTAGCGATCTGCCACCATTTCCAGGCACGCAATCTGTCTTCGAACGAAAAAAAACTAAATGGCTGGGCCGCGTATGTCGCGAAAAATCCAGGAAGAGTAGAGGGGATGTGAGCACACTGACGCATTTTCTTCCTCATTTTAAAATGATTAAATTCCCCACAATTTTTTCCTGCACCCGCTTCAATTGCTCTTCAGATAATTTCAATTTCGGTCTGTGGAAATTGAGATCATCGATATGATCTATGGGAACCAGGTGGAGATGGGCGTGCGGAACTTCGAGACCCACTACGGCCAGGCCGCACCGATTACACGAATATGATTTCTCAATGGCTTTTGCTATGGGCTTTGCAAAAACCAATATCCGGGAAAGATAGTTTTCATCCAGATCAAAAAACTTGTCAATCTCTGTTTTTGGAACGATCAATACATGGCCCTCCCTCAGCGGATGGATATCCAGGAATGCCAGAAAATAATCATCTTCCGCAATCTTGTAGCTGGGTATTTCCCCTTTTAGGATCTTTGAAAAAATGGTCATTTTGAAAATTAAAAAGTAAAAATTAAAAAGTAAAAAATAGTGCGAAATTTATAAATTTGATTTCCATCAAGGATTTTTCCTTTTTCCTTTTTCCTTTTTCCTTTTTCCTTTTTCCTTTTTACTTTTTCCTTTTCCCTTTTTACTTTTCAAACCGTAATATTTTCCACTTTAAATTTCAACTTCCCGGCGGGCACAACGACTTCTGTTACCTCCCCGATCTGCTTACCTAAGAGTCCTTTTCCAATCGGCGACGAAACTGATATTTTTCCCAGTTTGAGGTCAGCCTCCTTCTCAGATACGAGATGGTAAGTGGTCTGTTTTTTATTGTTCAGGTTGGTTACGGTTACTTTCGTGAGAATAGAAACTTTGCTGGTATCGATATTTCCTTCTTCCAGAATGCGCACATTGGCCAGATCTGATTCCAGCCGCTGGATCTTTGCTTCCAGCAATCCCTGGGCTTCTTTTGCCGCATCATATTCAGCATTTTCGCGCAGGTCGCCCTTCTCCCTGGCTTCCGCAATCGCACGTGAGGCAGCCGGCCGCTCTACTGATTTCATTTTCTGAAGAAGTGCCTTAAGCCTTTCTAAAGCATCCTTTGTCAGATAAGTGATTTCACTCATAAACCCTCCTTATTGTTTAGATAAAAGAAAAAAAATACAACGCCTTTTGGGAAGCGTTGCATTTGTACAAAGATAAGGATTCCATTTGCAAATGATTGTTTCTGGATGGGCTTCGCTCAATAGAATTTCTTCATTTTAAAATGGAACTTTTTACATATCATTTTCAGAAATCATTGATTTACAATCCAATAAGAATCCCTTCAATTTTCAGCCTTTCCTATGCCAACGGATTCAAACGCTGGAATTCCCCGGGTTGAATCCCGAAATCCTGGGCCTAATCAATGCATTTTTGGACGATGGAATCCTGTTCGGCTTATCCTTTTTCAAATCGCAGCAGGGATATCATGATCAGGGTTTAAATATTCAGTTTATCAAGCACTACCTTGGCCATCTTGTAAAAAGCCTCCTCACTGTATCCTGCAATATGTGGTGTGATCAATACATTGTCGAATGAGAGCAATCGGTTCAACTGATCCTTCTCAGCAGGCGTATAATGATCCAGCTGCTCGTTTTCAAGCACATCCAACGCAGCGCCAGCGATTTGGTTTCTTTCCAGAGCCCTAATAATAGCTGCCTCCTCCTGAATCATGCCACGACTGGTATTGATAAAATAAGGGCTTCTTTTCAAAGAAGAGAAAAAAGAATCATTTGCCAGGTGATAGGTTTCCTGGGTCAAAGGGATATGCAGACTAATCACATCGGCATAGCGGCCAAGCTGCTCCATGTTTGCTTCCCTGATATTTCCTCGTGCAAATCCAAACTTGTACTTATCATAGGCCAAAATGGTAACATCAAAAGAGGAAAGCAGCTTTGCAAATGCCGATCCCGTGTTACCAAAGCCGATGATGCCTACAGTCTTTCCACTCAGCTCCGTGCCCCGGTTGGCTTCCCGGATCCATTTTTCCTCATGGACCTCCCTGAATGCCTTTGGCATTTTATTCATTAAGGAAAGCAGCATGCCAAGTATGTGCTCCCCAACGGCATTGCGATTGCCTTCCGGGCTACTCACACACAGAATGCCCTTTGTTTCTGCAAATGAAACATCAATGAGTTCCATTCCACTTCCCAGCCTTCCTATCCATTTCAATGAGCCTGCATGTTCCAATATATTTTTGTCCACCTTTAACCTGGTCGTTACAATCAACCCTTCCACGTCCTTAATTGCAGACTCCAATTCTTCGTAAGTCAATTGAGGATGATGCACAATTTCAAATCCACTGGCGGATAATCTTTCTATCAGGTAGTCATGCACTTTTGCGGTGATCAGTACTTTTTTCATCCCCGTGATTTTTTATTTTTTATGCTGAACACGAAACGCGAAATACGAATAGTCGGGCTTGGATTAACTTAATCCATTTCAAGGCCAAATTTAAGGTGGATTCTGCCTTATTCGTTGCCGTTCAGTGTTACGCCTTTCGCCTTCAACGCATTTTCCAGGTAAGATCCGCAAATTCACGCACACTCAATTGTTCTGCACGGCGACCAAATATTGCTTCACCCAATACTTCTTCGCTAAATAATCCTTTCACGGCGTTGCGCAACATTTTTCGCCTTTGATTGAATGCAGTTTTCACCAATAAGAAAAACATTTTCTCCGTTTTCGCAGGAAGCGGATCGGGTAAGGGCGTTAACCGGATAACCCCGCTTTTCACTTTAGGGGCCGGAGTAAAAGCGTGCGCATCCACATCAAATAAATATTCCACCCGGTAGAATGCCTGTATCAGAACACTGATCACTCCATAGGTTTTATTTCCTTCGTGTGCTGCAATACGCTGTGCAACTTCCTTCTGGAACATTCCAATTACATGCTCTACATTTTCTCTCCAGTCTAAAATCCTAAAAAGAATCTGTGTCGAAATATTGTAAGGGAAATTGCCGATAACCGTAAAGCAACCGTCAAAAGGCGGTTCCATTTTTAGGAAATCTGTTTCGATCAGGCGATCGGCCAAAACAGGATAAGTTTTTTTTAGATACATTGCAATTTCATGATCTATCTCGACGGCTCTGAAATGAATATTCTTGATTTCAAGAAGGTACTTGGTGAGCGCCCCTGCGCCGGGACCGATTTCCAATAATTGCTTAACGGGAAATTCAAGTAATGCATCCACGATGCGATGGCAAACCCGTTCATCTTTTAAGAAATGTTGTCCAAGTGATTTCTTCAGGTTCATGGAAGTCGGCGGATGGGTCATGATTGCAAAAATAAACGATCCGGTCAGCCTAATAATCGTATTTTTAATCCTCGAAAAAATGAGATAATGAGTATTCCGCAGCAAAGACCCGTCATTGGAATTTCTATTGGTGATATTAATGGCATAGGGGCCGAACTCGTCATAAAAACCTTTTCAGACAATCGTTTGCTGGAACTCTGCACCCCCGTGCTGTTTGCATCCAACAAGCTCATAAATTTTTATCGTAAGTCCATTCCGGAATCCAGCTTCAATTACCAGAACGTAAAGGACCTTTCCCGCGTATATCATAAACAGGTGAACATTTTCAATTGCTGGGAAGAAGAAGTGAGCATTACGCCGGGTCAGCTTAACGAAACTGGCGGCAAATATGCCGTAATATCCCTGACAAGTGCCGTGGATGCACTAAAAGATAAGAAGATTCAGGGCCTGGTCACTGCGCCGATCCATAAAAAAAATATCCAAAGCAATGAATTTTCCTTTACAGGCCATACCCCTTACCTGATGCAGGCTTTTGGAATGAAGGATGTGCTGATGCTGATGAGCTCGGAAAATTTCAAAGTCGGCCTGGTAACCGAACATATTCCTGTAAGTGCAATTGCAAAACACATTACCCGCGAGGCGATTCTCTCCAAATTAAATATCATGAAAGATTCCCTGATTAAGGATTTTGGAATTGATAAGCCACAAATTGCGGTGCTCGGGCTCAATCCGCATGCCGGCGATGAAGGATTGATTGGAAGAGAAGAGGAAGACATCATTAAACCAGCCATCAAGGATGCAAAACACAATATGCTGGTTTTTGGGCCTTATAGCGCCGATGCTTTTTTTGCGCATAACCAGCAACAGAAATTCGACGCCGTGCTGGCAATGTACCATGACCAGGGCCTTATTCCGTTCAAATCACTTTCGTTCGGAGAAGGTCTGAACTATACCGCCGGACTCCCGGCAGTCCGTACTTCCCCCGACCATGGAACTGCTTTCGATATCGCCGGTAAAAACAAAGCCGACCCTACTTCTTTCATGACCGCAGTTTTCGGTTGCCTGGATATCCTGGAAAAAAGACGTGAGTTCAGTGAAAACCATAAGAATCCGCTAAAGAAAATGGGATCTGTTGTACTTGCCGGTGCTGAGGATGAGAAAATTGACGAATCCGGAGCGGAAGAACGGGGGGTGATAATTTGAAAATTTGAAAATGTGCTAATGGGCTGCTGTGAATGTTAAAACTCTATATTAACTACCTGATTAATAGCCAGTTCCATTAAAAAATTAAGCCATCCTTCATTCTAAGGATTGTCCTGACATTTTCAAATTATCACATTTTCAAATTAGCACATTTTCCCCTCCTTTCTTGCAAATTCCAAAACAGCAGACTATCTTTGAATTACCCCACCCCTATACTTGATCGACACCCCCCGAACAAATCTTTTCAGGATTTCTCCAATAGCTATGTGAACAATTTCGCAGATTCATCCGATCCCTTTCTTTGAATGACCGCTGTTCCCCTTTACAGCTAGGCATTATTACATTGTTCACATTCTGAAACCTACAAAATGAAAAGGATCATCAGGTTCGCGTTGCTGCTGTTACTGGCAATACCGGCAGGTTTATTAGCTAGTGCCAATCCATCTTTTATTAAAAATACTTCTTTCGGCAATCCGGGAGACAACTCAAACAGCATCATCCTTCACGGGACGCTTGCTGTTTTCAATGCCGAGTATGGCAGAAATTATTTTGAACTGAACTGGAATGCCGTTGCAGGCAACTTCAGTCGTTTCGAGATTGAAAGGAGTCTGGACGGACAAATCTTTGAAAAGCTCGGAGATGTGAAGGCAGGCGAACTTTCAGCAGAAGGCCAGTATGTTTTCCGGGATCACTTTAAAGCAATTACGGCAAGACATAACGATTTTTATTACCGTTTGAAGCAATTCGAAGCCAGCGGGAGCTTCACTTATTCCAAGACACTGATTGCAAGAATGTATAACACCAAATCACTGGCTTCCCTGAGTGTTACGCCGGATCCGCTGGCGAATGACATTATGGTAAATGTGCAATTGAATGAAAAATCTTTTGTCATAATGAAGGTGCTTGACGAAGCTGGAAATATTTTATTAACTGAAGGACAGCATGCGGGCTATGGCTCCAGTATTTATACTTTGAATGAAACACATGACTTGCCAAAAGGTATGTATACCCTCGAGGTAACCGTGAACAGCCGGGAAAGACTTGTCATGAAACTTCTGAAAGGATAGTTTCCGGTAACCGCTTTTACCGGATATTTCAAGGCCCTTGCATTTTTAATGCTTAGGGCCTTTTTGATTGACGGATCATTCATGAAACATTGGCAATTCTCCATTCACTTGTCCGTTATTACGTTCACTGTAAGGTATGATTGAAGGCTTTTCACATAATTATGAAAAGCTTTTTTCCCTTCTGTTGTGATCTTACATAAGGTGCGCGGATAGTTGTCCTTAAATTCCTTCAACACTTCAATATAACCTGCCTCCCGCAATTTATTGATCTGCACGCTCAGGTTCCCCGCAGTAGCGTTCGTGCGTTCCTTAATCACAGTAAATTCCGCATCTCCACTATTCATGAGCAGGGAGACGATGGCCAGCCGCAATTGGGAATGAAGAACGGGATCGAGATCTTTGAATGGAGTCATTTTAATTTTTTTGTTGACGGTTGACAGTTGACGGAATTCAGGAACGAATTCGCACCTAAAGGCCGTCAACCATCAACCGTCAACTTTCATAAGAGATCACTGACATTTAGCTAATTCTTCCTCAGCTCTTGCCTGTCCCCAATCAGGATAAAGTGGCTTGGGTTGTTGCTTCTTGAATAATTCTATTGCTTTTTCGAAAATTGGTTTTGCAATGGCCTTCCCGCCGCCGTATGCTTCCGGCGTATTCAAAACACTTTCTCCCCTCAGGTAATATAGGCGTGGATTATCCGGATCCAGTTTAAGTCCGCTTTCGAGTGCAGCGGAAGCCTGCTGGCCATAGGTCTGCCAGCGCGTTTGCGGGTCCACCATCATTTCCTGTGTTGCCGCCATATTCCGCAGGGCATAGATCTCAGCGTTTTTCTCAATGGCTTCAGCCTTATCACAAAGCGCGTTGATACGTGTTGAATTCGCGTCTTTGTCGAGTTTAGGATCATTCCAGCCGGCAGTGGAAAGAGAAAGTCCGGCGTAATAAAAAGGAAGCCATTGGGTTTTTTCGGCATCGCCGATGCGCTCGAAGTTGTTGGCCATTTCCTGGTAGTCTGCAGTTGTTTTTGCTGTTCCAAACAACGCCAGGTTTTTTTTCATAGCCTCCGTATAGCGATCGCTTTGCGCCAGGCAGCCGAGCCCGGCAATTAATAAAAGGGAAGTGAGAAGTGATTTCATATGATCATAATTAATAGTGACGTGTTAAAGATTATTATTGATGGCATCCTGGGTTCTGTCCACACCCCAGCTCAGAAAACAGCCGATGAAATAAAAGCGCTGGGCCGGAGGTGTAACAGCTTGTTTTTCCTGTCCGTTAAAAGAATAATTATATCCATACACTGCATTGTATCCAAGCACATTGCTCATGCTTGCAAAAAGCACTACAAAAGTTTTTGGATTTTTCTTTCCAATGCTTGGAACATATTCCGCGCTGAAATTTAGCGTGTTGTAATCCTTTGCATGACCGTTATCGCCTATATAATACTTGCCTAGATTATTGATGAGAAAATCGTAGTAGGGCCTTCCACTGGCATAGGTATAGGTGAGGTTAAAGCCTGTTTTCCAATCTGTGAAAAATCGTTTCATCACGAAAGAAGCTGTATTTTTCGCTGCAAAATCGGGGGTAATTTTTCCTGGATAATTCAGGTAGTCACGCTTGGTATCCAGGTAAGAATAACTGATCCAGTAATCAAAATTCTTGAAAGATTTCTTATCCCTCCAGAAAATATCAATCCCTTTGGCATCCGCGCGTCCATTATTATTATAGTTGAAGTAGAAGGGATTGATAGGAACGGTCTTAATCAAGTCCTTGTAACTTTTATAATAAGCTTCAATCCGGAAAATCTGATCCACGGTCATTTTTTGATAATTGATGATATAGTGGGTTGCCTGTGTGAATCCCAGATTTTTGGTATAAAAAAGTTCAGCATTATCTGCTTTTTGATAAAATACACCATAAGCAGCAGAAACCTGCGCATCCTTGCCTGTTTTGTATGCCAGGGATACGCGGGGGGCAAGATCAGATTTTCCAATCAGGGATGAATGTTCGTACCTCAGTCCGATTTTAGCCGCCAGTTCATTGGTTAAATAAATATCGCTTTCCGCAAAACCCGCAACCATATTATCTTGAAGCCTGCGTGCAGTGTCCTGGAAAGTGAATGGATTATTATTGTACCAGTATTCACCACCGAACCTGAAAGCACTGAGTCCTCCCAGTTTTTTTTCAAATACCGCTTTGGTTTGAGCAAGATCCTGCCGGTTCTTAATAGTAAAATTTTTATTATTCATCCAGAAAATACTGTCCGGATAATATCGTGGTTGATTATTCCCATCCTGCACTTGCTGGTTGATATCATCCAGGTTTGTACTGTAACTGGCGCTCAGATTCATTTTCCATCCGTTATTTAAATACTCGCGCCAGCTGAGATTATTATACCAGTTGTGATTGCCCAGGTCAAAAGCATTTTTCAGATTGGAGCTATCCACATCCGGCCTTCTCAATCCGAGCTGATTATAAGCGAACGTAGTGTAATACTTAATCATGCCACCGTTTTTGGTTTTGATACGGAAATTGGCGTCCCCGGAATGAAACTGTGGCAGCCTGAAGTAATCAGGCGTTTGCTTCACCAGACCAAAGTAGATTGCCACATCTACATAGTCATAAGAAATGCCCCAGGAAGATTTTTTGTCTTTTGCCAACTGCTGGGTGCCGACACCTACAACTAGTGGCGAAATGGAAGCATCAACCTCGGATTTTTCAGGCAGGTCAATCGATTCCAGCAGCACAACGGATGATAGGGCCTGTCCGTAAAGCGCCGAATAGCCACCCGTGCTGAACACCGTTCCTTTGAACAAAAAAGGGGAAAAACGGCCGCGAGTGGAAATATCGGGAATGCTGGTAAAATATGGATTGTTGACCAGGCTGCCATCTATGAACTGTTTGGTTTCCTCACCGGTGCCGCCGCGAACGAAAAGCCCTTCCTGTTCTCCAACCTGCTGAGCACCGGGTAATGTTTTTAATGCAGCTGTTATATCAGCATTGGATCCTGCTGTGGTGGCTACGTCCAGGGAACTCATCACCGCACCCCGTTTGGAATCGCCGGCTGAAAAAGAACCTGCGGAAATGGTTACGGCCGTCATTTCATTGGGTTCTTCCTTCAACTGCAGATCGAGATGCAAGGCGTTTCCGCCAAGCAAAATACTTTGCTCAAGGGGGCGGTATCCGATGGAGGTGATCGTAATCAGCCGGCTGCCGGTGTCCGATGCAGAAAAATGGAAATTTCCTGATGAGTCCGAAGTTGCTCCGTCAAAACTGTTTTTTATGGTAATGCTTGCACCAGGTATTGGATGACCTTTTGTATCTTTTATCAAGCCGGAGATTGGAGTTTGTGCAATGAGACCCTGAAATGCAAAAACACCCAGGCTAAGGAAAAACAATTTCTTAAACCGTTGACCTTTAATTTTTTGTATTTCAAATAATGAAAACATAAGGATCAGTTTAAATCAAAAAACAGAGTTAGCCCGAATGCAGATACAAAAATAAAGTAGTTTATAACATAAACCAAATAATTATTTCCTGCCTGTTGTGGTGGTAATAGGTTAATAAATATCAGGCCCATGCTGAACAAGTCAGGCTACATTTGAGCTGTTAACAGAGTCTATCATTATAAGCGATTGCTATGAAATGGAGTTCCACGGACAATGAAAAACATACCATAGAGCGCTTCGATCTGATGGAGGGTCTTTCCTGGGAAATGGTATTACGATACAATCCTGTTCAACATTCCGGAAGGCTGGAAAGGCACAACAACCATTTGCTGTTCTTTACAGAGCAGGCTGGTTTATGGGGTAACAAGTTCTTATTTGAAAATGAATATGGGGTCGAGATTGGCAAAATCTCATTTGACAATCAGCAAAACCTGGATGGTACTATTCTAATAGACAGGAAAAAAATCTCGTTCAAAATTCCTCTGAATAAAGCGGGAGATGTTTTCTTTGTTCCGAATAAGTTCCTGAGACAAGACTTTCATAGTACGATTGAAGTTGAAAATCCTTTGCCTGCTGCAGATAAAAAGGTAAGTGCGGGACAAGCGGAAAAATATGCCTGCATGATCCTTGGGCTGTTCTGGTGGCTCTTTCCTGAATCCATTCCGGAAGCAAATAAGTCAGGCGTTTCGCTTGCCTTGCATTAGTCCTCCCATTTCCATATTTACACATTTCCACATTTACACATTACCATATTTTCTTCTCCCTTTCCGTTTGAATACTGTTAAAAAACAAAAGGCCAGGCTTAGACAAGCCCGGCCGTTGTTGATCGTACCCTTTAAAACTAAAAGTTTAAAAACTTGTTATCACTCAGCTGCGCATTGGATGCGATCAGGGTCTGTGGCAGCGGGGTGTTTTCAGGTACGTCAAACGTCAGGGATTTAAACCAAAGTGAATACATTCTGTCAGACGCGCTGCTGCCGCCAGAGTCGGTCACGGCCCCAACCCTTACCACCAGGCTGTTTGTATTACTGTAAAAATTACTCACCATCACATCCGATGCACTGGTTGCTATACCCGGATAATTTTTTATCGGCCCATCGAACCTTTTTCCGTTCATCTTCGGATCAGACAGACATCCTTTGCTGGAGCTGGAGACCATGTTAGTATTTTCCCCGAGTGTGAAATATTGCATTTTGTAGAATGTCTGGAATTCATGCAGGTTGTGTCCATCCCCGTCAATACCCAATCCTGAAACAAAAAACTGATTTACGAATACTGACTGACTCGCGCGGCCATGTTTTACAAATGAAACCTTAAATTCCATCCACCAGGCGCTGTTGGCAGGAGCATTTCCATTTGCATAACGCACTCTGGGTTGCCAGGCATTGTCATATCCGGTACCATTCAGCTTGTCCTGTTCGGGACCAGGAAAGTCGGGTGTTGACAGTGTTACCAGCGGATTGCTGCGTCCCTGGATCGTTACCAATGCATCAATACCCACAGCCACATTGGAAAATATATAAACGGCTCCGTCCGCTCCTGCGCCATTGCAACCCGTACAGGTCTTTAATTGAGGGTTCATGAACACAAGTTCCGGAACCAGGGATTGGGCATGGAGCGAAGAACATATTGAAAATAAAATAAGAACACTGAATACGTTAAGTATAATACGTCCTCGCACTGCTTTCTCCGGACGTAAGGGCATCTGTTTCATAACCTATTTTTAGAGCGACGGGATGATTGAATATCCCATAGTTATTGGAAACAATTGTCCCATTTTTCCTAAGAAATTGGAAACTATGATTACGCAACAGGCAGTAAAATTGAATTCAGGAAAATTGGAAAGGGAAGTTATCCAGGAGATTGGTACAGATGACTTGCAGGACAAAGATTGCAAGCGTTTTTCAAAAATGCAAGTGTTTGGGGAAATAATTCTTGAATGATGGAGGTCGGATATGAAGGTTGACGGTTGACGGACTTCAATTCCAAATTCGCACATGAAATCGGTCAACCGTCAACCGCCAACGATAAACCGTCAACCAAAAATCTAGGTTTATTCCCTATTTATACTGCGGAATCAGCTCATTTGCAAGGGCCTCAATTTTGCGAATACCTTCGTCGGGCAGGTTCCCTTTTTTGAATTCAGCCAGTACATCGGGCCATTTGTTTTCCATCTCCATCAGGAAATGCTCTTCAAATGCTTTGATTTTTTTTACGGGCACGTTGCGCAGCAAACCCTGGGTTCCCAGATAGATGATGGCAACCTGCTTTTCTACAGCAACGGGTAAATACTGCGGCTGCTTGAGGATCTCCACATTACGCGCTCCTTTATCCAACACCATTTTGGTAGATGCATCCAGGTCACCACCGAATTTTGAGAACGCTTCCATTTCCCGGTAAAGGGCCTGGTCAAGCTTGAGTGTCCCCGCGACTTTCTTCATGGATTTGATTTGCGCATTACCCCCCACCCGGCTCACTGAAATTCCTACATTAATGGCCGGACGGATACCCGAGTTAAACAGGTTTCCTTCAAGAAAGATTTGTCCATCTGTAATGGAGATCACGTTCGTGGGGATATAGGCCGATACATCGCCAGCCTGGGTCTCAATGATTGGCAGGGCGGTGAGGGATCCGCCTCCTTTCACAAGGCCTTTCAGGGTTTCAGGCAGGTCGTTCATATTTTTAGCAACGGCATCATCACTGATAATCTTAGCCGCTCTTTCGAGCAGGCGGCTATGCAGGTAGAAAACATCTCCGGGATAGGCTTCGCGTCCGGGTGGACGACGAAGCAGGAGGGAGACTTCGCGGTAAGCAACGGCCTGTTTCGAAAGATCATCGTAGATGATCAGCGCGGGACGGCCGGTGTCGCGGAAGAATTCTCCGATGGCCGCACCTGCAAAAGGCGCATAGAACTGTAACGGAGCAGGTTCAGATGCCGAAGCGGCAACGATAACGGTGAATTCCATGGCGCCATGATCGGTAAGCGTTTTCATGATCCCCGCGATTGTGGAAGCTTTTTGCCCGATGGCAACATAAATGCAATACACAGGTTTACCGGCTTTATAAAATTCTTTTTGATTGATAATGGTATCAACAGCGATTGCCGTTTTCCCGGTCTGACGGTCGCCGATGATCAGCTCGCGTTGTCCGCGCCCGATCGGGATCATCGCATCAATAGCCTTGATTCCGGTTTGAAGTGGCTCCTTCACGGGTTCCCGGAAGATAACGCCCGGGGCCTTACGTTCAAGGGGCATTTCATGTTTCTCACCAGTGATTGGTCCCTTCCCGTCAATCGGTAAGCCCAGGGTATTTACGACGCGGCCGAGCATGCCTTCTCCTACCTGGATGGAGGCGATCTTGCCTGTCCGCCGCACTTTGGCACCTTCTTTAATATCTCCGCTTTCTCCCATCAATACCACGCCCACATTATCTTCTTCCAGGTTCAGGGCGATCGCCCTTACGCCGTTTTCAAATACCACGAGTTCCCCGCTGCTAACGTTATTGAGACCGTACACACGCGCAATGCCATCGCCTACCTGAAGCACGGTTCCAACCTCCTCCATATCAGCGGATACATTGAAGCTGCTCAGCTGCTGTCTGAGTATCGCCGATATTTCGTCTGGTTTTATTTCTGCCATAAGATCTTTTTAAATAATGGAATAATTTTTAGCGGATTTTATAAATGAAATCGTTGCTTTCAAATTGTTTTTTGATAACGCTCAGGTCGTATGCTACGCTGGCGTCAATTAACCTGCCGTCTGATTCAATGATAAAACCACCAATGATCTCTGGATTTATAATGGCTTTCAATTCAACTTCTTTCATGTGGGAAGATTCCTGTATCTGTTGAATGATGGCCGACTTGAGTTCCTCACTCACAGCCACCGCGGTGGTTAGTGAAACCGTATGAATCCCCTTATAATCTTTATATTGTTGAATGAAAGCAGAAACAATCTCGGGCAGATAAGTTTCCCTCCCTTTTTTCACCAGCAGCCGCATAAAAGAAAGCGGGATAATGCCAATCTTATCTTTTGTAAGCGCCGCCAGGATCTTATCTTTTTTATCGCCCTGGATCACCGGACTTTTAAGAACCCCGACCAATTCCGGGCTAGCATGGATCAGGCTATTGATATAGAGCATGTCATTATACACAGACTCCAGCTGGTCCTTTTCCACAACCAGATCAATCAGTGACTTTGCATACCTTCCGGCTAAGCGGGGATTGGGCATAGAGTTAATTTGAAAATTTGAAAATTTGAAAATTTGAAAATGAAGGAATTTGAAAATGCATGCGCATGCAGAATTAAAGAATTTTCAAATTATCAAATTATCAAATTAATTTAGTTTCACCTCCGAAGCAAGCTGCCTGATATACTTCTCCTGCTCGGGTTTGTTTTCGAGCTGACGGCGCAGAATTTTTTCCGAGACTTCGATCACAAGATTACCGATCTGGTTTTTCACTTCGGTGATTGCTGCCATTTTCTGCTGTTCAATGGCGGCCTGCGCATCTGTAATGATCTTTCCCCCTTCTATTTTTGCCTGGTCCCTGGCTTCATTAATGATTTTTTCTTTCATGTCCCGAGCTTCTTTAAGCATCTGCGACCTCTCTTCACGGGCCTTAACGAGCAGCGCTTCATTTTCACTTTTCATCTGCGCCATCTCTGCTTTTATCCTTTCCGCAGTTGCGAGGGAATCGGCAATGGTTTTCTCCCGGTCGTTAAGCGATTGAAGGATGGGTTTCCACGCATACTTCTTCAACACAAAAACCACGATCAGGAACGCAAGCATCGTCCAGAAAATGAGGCCGAATGAAGGAATGAGGAGATCCATGAAAATAGTTTTATGTAATTTATTTCATTTCGAAATATACTGCATCCTCCGTCCTTTACTTCGGATGCAGTATGAAAGATGTTCTAAACGAACATTGCCAGGATACCGGCAATAACGCCGAACAGTGCAACTCCTTCAACCAGGGCCGCCACAAGGATCATGTTGTTGCGGATTTCATTGGATGCTTCCGGTTGACGGGCGATGGCTTCCACCGCACCTTTACCGATCTGACCAATGCCAATACCAGCACCAATGGCAGCCAGACCCGCACCGATAGCGCCCCCGGCATTCGCCCAGGGAGTTGTACTTAATAACATCGTTGTTAAATCCATACTTGAAAATTTATATTGGTTTAAAAAGCCCGTTGTTGTTAAACGATTACAGCATCCTCATGTCCGTTGCCGCCATGGCTGTGGACATCCTCAATCGCCTGCCCTATGAAAACTGCTGTCAGGGTTGTGAATATGAATGCCTGGATAAACGCCACCAGGATCTCAATCAGATAAATGAATACGGCAAAAGCGACAGATACAGGCGAAAAGCCCCATCCCACCCCTTTATTCAATTCTCCAAAAATGAAAATCAGTGAAACCAGGCAGATGATGATAATATGACCCGCCACCATATTGGCAAAAAGACGAATGATCAGTGCAAATGGCTTGGTGAAGACCCCAATAAATTCCACAAGAATCATAATTGGTTTGATCGCGCCAGGCACAGGAGGATTTATAATATGACCCCAGTAATGTTTGTTGCCGCTAACCGTGATTACCGCAAAGGAAATTACGCCCAGCACCATTGTGAAAGCAATATTTCCGGTCACATTAGCTGAGCCCGGGACCAGCCCGAAAAGCGTATTGATCAGGATAAAGAAAAAGACGGTTAACAGGTAAGGCAGGTATTTCATGTATTTTAGACCAAGATTCGGAATCGCCACTTCATCCCGCACAAAAGTGATCACGGGCTCCATTAAATTCTGAAATCCTGTAGGGGCCCTGGTCGTTCCGATACCAGATTTATATTTCTTCGCAATCCTGATCAGGAGAAATACCAACACGCAAAGCGCCAGGATCATCTGTACTGTATTCCTGGTCAGGGAAATATCAAAAATCCGCACGGAAGCATCAACAGAGCCATTAGCATTGACGGGAACAATCTTATTTCCGGCCATTTTGTATCCCTGGTAGATTTCTTCCCCATGATGAAAGCGGGAGGATGAAAATGCCGTAAAACCACGCTGGGGTGAATAAAGAATTACAGGAAGGGGAATGCTTATATGATGTTCCTTTCCTTCGGAATCCTTATAAGATAAAAAATGATATTCGTGAGCATCCAGAACATGGCCGAAAATCACCTCATTGGCGTCAAAGGCCCGATGCTTCACGGAAGCCTTTTCAGGGGGTTTTTCCTGCGCTCTCAGAACCCCGGAAAACAGGAACAAAAAAACGCTGAAACCCGCTACCAATAAAGATTTGAACCTTCCTGCCCCCATCCTATCCAAATTTTGCGGCAAAGATAAGGGAGGAGGGTCTAATTGTCGAATATTCCTTTGATTTTCGTTGATGGTTGATAGTTGATGGTTGATGGAAATGGTTGACAGTTGACGGTCTTTAATTGAGGATTCGCACCAGATATCGGTCAACCGTCAATCGTCAACTGTCAACTCTTTTTATCCTACTTTTTCTTCAAATTGCAACTGATGCAGCTTAAAATAAAAACCCTGTTTATTCATCAATTCTTCATGGGTTCCCATCTCCTTGATCTCGCCTTTGTCAAGGACCAGGATCTTGCTGGCCTTGCGGATGGTGGAAAGGCGGTGGGCGATAACAATGGAGGTACGGTCAGCAATCAGCTTTGCGATGGCTTCCTGGATCAATAGTTCCGAACCCGTATCCACGGAAGAAGTCGCTTCATCCAGAATGAGAATGGATGGATCAAAAAGCAGGGCCCGGATAAAGGATAATAGCTGCCTTTGACCAAGAGAAAGTGTGCTTCCGCGCTCCATCACATTATAGTTATAGCCGCCCGGAAGCTCCATTATAAAATCGTGCATGCCAATGAGCTTTGCGGCCTGAACTACTTTTTCAAAAGGGATCTCTTCATTCCGAAGGGTGATGTTCTCCAGGATGGAGCCGGAAAAAAGAAATACATCCTGCAGAACTACCCCGATGGAAGCGCGGAGTGCATCCAGTTTATAAGATTCTACCGGACGGTCATCCAGCCGGATCTGGCCACGCTGGATGGCGTATAGTCTGTTCAGTATGCTGATGATGGAAGTTTTCCCGCTGCCGGTATGTCCGACGATAGCCAATGTTTCACCAGGCTGCACCTGAAAAGAAATGTTTTTCAGAACATACCGGTCATCCATATACGCAAACCACACATGGTCAAATTCTATTTTCCCGGCCAGCCTGCCGGGTGCGTATGTTCCTTCAACGGTGATCCTGTCCTGGTTATCCAGCACCCTGAATACCCGTTCACTGGCTACCATGCCCATTTGCAGCGTGTTGAACTTATCTGCGATCAGGCGTAGCGGACGGAACAAAAGGTTCAGGTATAGGAAGAATGCAATGATCTCACCGGTGAGCTTGGCTGCTTTTTCCGGAGGAAGATGGAGCACCAGGCCGGCACCCCACCAAACCAGCAATCCGGTGGACACGGCAAGCACAATTTCCACGATGGGAAAGAATACAGAGTACGCGAAAATGGCCCTGATATTTGCATTCCGGTGCTCCGAATTGATCTTTCTGAATCGCTTGTATTCCTGGTCCTCCGAAGCAAAGGCCTGAACGACCTGCATCCCCGTAATGTGTTCCTGAACAAATGCGTTCAATGCGGCAACTGCATTCCGCACCCGTATAAAGGATTTGTTGACAGCCTCTTTAAATACATAAGTTGACAAAAGCAGAATGGGAAACGGAACAAGGCATATAAGTGTAAGCTGCCAGTTATCCACGAACATAAATAATAAGATGGAAACGATGGATAGCAAATCAGAAACGATGGGAATCAACCCTTCTGAAAATATATCGTTAATGGCCTCGATGTCGTTGATTGTACGGGTAGTAAGCGTTCCGATCGGCGTCTTATCATACTGAGAAAGGTTGAGGCTCAGAATTTTTTTGTAGACAGCAATGCGAAGATCCTTTACTACCGTCTGACCCAGCCATGCAGTCAGGAATGAGAACAGAAAACGGAAGAGCGTTTCAATCAGCAGGATGCCGATCTGAATTACCGTAATGTAGATGATCAAACTGATCATGCGTTCCCTGAAGGAAGAATCACCCTGGGTACCGCCCCGAATGTAATGATTAACCGTATACTGGATCAGAAAAGGGCGAATAGGAGAAAGGATCGCAAGAAAAATGGATAATACAATGGATCCGTAAAACCATTTTTTATAAGGTGCGGCGTAACTTAGGACCCTTCGTAGCTGGGTGAAATCAAAAATCTTTTTCTTTGCTATCGGCTCAGACATCGCGCAAAGTTGCGAAGATTTATTCAATCTTCTTCGCCCATAGCTTTCCGGTAGGCCTCAATGAAGATCGCTCCCAGGTTTTTGTATGGTGGAATGTAATCTTCGAACCTTTCGCGTGCTGCGGGATCTTTCTGGAATTTATCCGTCAACTCTTTCCACATCGGAAGCCAGTCAATATTATTTCCTGCCAGCAGGTCAGAATTGATAGCCTGCAGTATAGGTTCGTTCACTGATTTTGTCCCCACCTGTTTCGATGAAATAATATGCGCATCACTGCTTATGCTCAGCACTTCGCTAAGGTTATTATATCCACCGCAGGAACCCAGCACCACAATTTTAGCTGATGGCTGGATCTGTTGCAGGGTGTAGCGGACATGATAACTGTGCCCTCGATGTATATATATGGTAGGTTTGAGTTTATTGTCGAACAAATAATCATCCAGATGATGTTGTGCTTTATCATCCGGGTCATCTTCGCCGAAGAGCGGCCGGTTGGCAAAGATCCAGACGGGCTTTCCTTTTACAGATTGAATGGTCACCCATTCTTTAGTTGGGTTCATGGTTATCTTCCATTCCGGCTTATGCATAAAAAGCCGGAGGAAATCATCATAGGAATGCTGTCCGTCTTTGTCTTCATCACCGTAAAAAAATACCTGCTGGATAACGCGGCCGCTATCGTCCTTTAAAGAATCATAGCTTATGCTGTATACAGGAGCTATGCCCAGTTTGGCGGACAGGTCCTCCTGATTTGTTGTATCCGCAGATTCAAACAGCGCCTCCATCAGGTGATAAATCACCATCCCTTTTTTATCGTTGTTAAGCAGGTTCCTTTTATAGTTCCATTTCACTTCATTCAACACAAAGGCTGCCAGGGAGGGATTTTTATCGAAAATGCTACTATAGGAATCGGCAACATCCACGGCATCTTCTTCGTTTGCACGTTCGAGCCCGATAATAAACGCTTTCATGATAGTAGCTGCATTGTCCTTATCCATTGTACCCAGAAAATGATCCAGCTTATTATAAGCCGCTGCCATCTTAATAAACTTCCTGAAATAATCACCCCGCATTTCCAGGATCAGGCTGTCTCCTCTCGGCACTTGCATACGCTGAAAGATCCGGTCATATACACCCAGATAGCTCGATGTATAGATCTCATCCTCGCTCAACACAATCAGATAATACAGCTCAGCCGGTGTGAGCTGATCAAGTATCTTAAACCGCACGGAAGCCGGCTTATCATGGAGGGCATTGATCTCCCTCACAAAAACGTCTTTGCCCTTGTTCTCGAGCATTCGGGTAATCGCTTCCATTTCAACCGCTGTATCGTTCAACGGAGGCAACATCCGATCAACGTAATCGATTCTCGTTTTTACCAGTAAACGGTAATAATTCAGGTCATCATCCTTTACTTTATTGATCTCTTCAATAGTAATCCGATGGTGCATCAGTTCATCCAGAAAAGGAAGATAAAGCTGGCCGCTGCGACTGGCAGCTATCCTGGCTACTGTGCTGACCAGGGTATCGGTGCTGTTCCTGATCCGCGAAGACAAGACCGTATTTGCCGAAGCATAATCATATAGTTTGCGGATATTGTACCGTCCGCCGATAATGATCAGACTGTCGGCAAACGGAAGGGAAGGGTTGGAACTGAGAACGGTAAAGATCTGATCGGGATGCAGGTCGCAATATTTGCGGATAAGCAGGATCCGGGAGTCTTTCACCCCCACATTTTCCGTAGGTAATAAAAAACACTCCACCAGGATCTTGCCTACGCCATAGTTATTTTCGGCTATGACGGGCTCAATACTTTTATTCATACGGTCAAGTTCCATGGCCTGCGTGAATGCTTCAAATAAGGCAGGAGCCATGGAAGCCGGATAATCCTTCTGGTGGTAATGATTATTATATCCCTTCACCATGGATTCGAGCGAGCGCAGGTTCTTGATTTTCGTTTGTCCCGACAGTGTTGAATCCAATTCAATTTTTTCCTGCAGCCCGTCTACCTGCCGTATCATCACATCGGCGACCTCGAGGTTTACGTTTTCATCTTTTGAAATCTGAATAATGCTGTCTGCTTTCCCGTCCAACGCCAAAAGTCGCTTTTGTTCGCGATCGATATTGTCGTGCCAGAGTTTTCGATCCTGTTGAATTTTAAACGGGGGATTGGCCATTTGGGCCCGGACCGCCAAGGCAGGAATGAGAATAAAAAAGCAGATAGCGAAACGGAGGATTATTTTCATACTTAAGGTAACTGACAGCAACAGACAAAAATACAGCCATTTATGATAAGTGCAAGATCTAAGAGAAGCCTTACCAAATAAGGGATTTGGTCATTTTGTATTAAAAAATTGTAAACTTGACCTTATTCCCACATCTAACGCTATATTTCTATTAGGTTTGCGTAAATTATATGTTAATGGATGCCAATGGCAAGAAAATTCTGATCGCGGATGATGAGCCAGACATCCTGGAAGTTCTCCAATACAATCTGACCCGGGAAGGTTACGAGGTTACCACGGCTAAGGATGGAGATGATGCATTGGTTAAAGCAAAAAGCACGAGGCCGGACCTGATCATCCTGGACATCATGATGCCTAAGAAAAGCGGAATGGAGGTTTGTGAGATCCTGAGGACCCAACCCATGTTCCATGACACCCTGATCCTTATGTTAACAGCCCTGAATGATGAAGGGTTTCATATCAAGGGATTGGAGAGCGGGGCCGATGATTATGTGAATAAACCGGTAAGCCCAAAAGTGCTGATCAGCCGTGTGGCCGCCCTGCTGCGGCGCTCCAACAAGGAATCCTCAGAAAAAATACTAAAGCGTGGCAACCTCACGATCGATCCATCAAAATTTGAGGTTTCCGTGGATGACCGCCAGGTGGTCCTTGCAAAAAAAGAATTTGAACTGCTTCAGCTGCTGGCCTCCCGGCCGGGGAGGGTTTTTCTAAGAAATGAGATTCTCAACCAGGTTTGGGGCAACGATGTGATCGTGGGTGACCGGACCATTGACGTCCATATCCGCAGAATCGGCAAAAAACTCGACT
>Ga0182024_10000664_pt1 | contig 89290 bp, 74 predicted proteins | sample P32metaG_FD_120480 | JGI IMG/M metagenome (GOLD analysis project Ga0182024, IMG submission 120480) | Permafrost microbial communities from Stordalen Mire, Sweden - P3-2 metaG (Illumina Assembly) | ecosystem: Environmental > Terrestrial > Soil > Wetlands > Permafrost | place: Sweden: Stordalen... | reverse complement strand
CGCTGACCAACAGCGCGATAGCCGTCAGCAATGGATTGTTCGATGTGACACTGGATTTCGGAAGCGGCATCTTCAATGGCACGACTTTCTGGTTGGCCATCGGTGTGAGGACCAACACCGGCGGGGCGTTTACGGCGCTGGGCCGCCAGGAAGTCCTGCCGGTGCCGTATGCCATCTTCGCGCCCAACGCGGGCGTCGCATCTGCCGTCGCGGCAGGCGCGGTGACCGGCGCCAGCATCGCGAACGGCACCATCACAGCGGCTAATATCGCCAGCGGGCAGGTGGTCAAAAGTCTCAACGGCCTGATGGACGCCGTCGTGCTGGCGGCGGGCACAAATATGGTCCTCCGCACCAATGGCAATACCCTGACCTTTTCCGCGGCAAGCGGCGGCGCGGGCTGGAGCCTGGTAGGCAACGCGGGCACAACGGCGGGTGTCAATTTTGTCGGCACGACGGACAACCAGCAGTTCGAGGTGCATGTCAACGGCCAACGGGCGATGCGCTTTGAACCTAACGCTACCGGCGCGCCGAATATCATTGGCGGTTCGTCGGTCAACGAGGCGACGGGCACGGTTGGCTCAACCATCTGCGGCGGCATAGATAATGATATCTTTACGGGATCGATTAATTCGGTGATCGCCGGCGGCAATTACAACACGATTCAGACGGACGCGAAGGCCTCTGTCATCGGGGGTGGAACCTCCAACTATATGGATATCAATACAATAGGGTTGGTGATAGCGGGCGGAATCACCAACTCCATTGGCGACGGCGATGAATACTGCACCATTAGCGGAGGCTATTTCAACATGATGGACTTCGGGACAGTTTATTCCACCATCTCCGGCGGGACCTCCAACAGCATTGATATTGACGTTAAGGCTTCGGTGATCGCGGGAGGCGCCGAAAACAACATCGAATATAATGCCAATTATTCTGCGATCGGCGGAGGCCAGGGCAACGCCGTACTTTATTCCTCTTACGAATTCATCGGCGGCGGCCAGTCGAACCAATTTGGTCCAGCGGGCGGTTGGAGCGTCATTGGCGGCGGGTCAAACAACTATGTTAACGGGCAGTACAGCGTCGTTGGGGGCGGTGCCAGTAATACCATTCCCGCAGACTGCTTCTATTCAATCATCGCCGGCGGCGAAAGCAACGCAATGATAACCACTTTCGAGGACGACCATATGACCATCGCGGGAGGCCAGAACAATCTGATCGACAAAGCCTCTCTTGCCACCATCGGCGGCGGTGTATCGAACCAGATTTTCAACGCCGTTGATGCGGTCATTGCTGGCGGTGCAAACAACCTGATCACAGTGAATGCTCTTGATTCGACGATTGGCGGGGGCCAGGGGAATGTGGTGAGCAACGGGCAGTACGCGACTGTGCCCGGCGGTTTCGGGAACAAAGCCTCGGGAGATTACAGTTTTGCGGCAGGTCACAACGCTCAGGCGACGAACGGTTCCTGTTTTGTGTGGAACGACGGTTACGCGGGGCCTTTTGGATCCACCGGGGGGTTCCAGTTCATCATCAGCGCACACGGTGGCGCGGCCATCAATGCGCGCCCGGCTGTCGATGCGTTTACGCTTGCTAACGCCGGACTGACTGTCACCAACGGAATTGTAGCGGACTATTTGACTGTGGGCAACCTTAAGTGTTCCACCAATATTTCGGTAACGGGCAATTTGACAGCCGTCGGCAACATTTCGGGTTCCAACATCAGCGCCAGCGCTGACCTTGGTGCACTGGGAAACCTCAGCTCCGGTGGCCTCGTCGAAGCCAGTGGCGACATCGATACCGATTTCGGCAATATCAATGTCAATAATGGCAGCATCTATGTCCCGAATGGCAGCGTCTATGCGATGGGCTTGGCGTTGACCAGTGACCGGAATCAGAAAGAGAAGTTCGCGCCCATCGACAGCCGAGACGTTCTGGCCCGCGTGGCCAGCCTGCCGATGACCAGTTGGAATTTCAAAGTGGACCAGAACACGCGTCATATCGGCCCCATGGCCCAGGATTTTTATGCGGCCTTCAATGTCGGACCGGATGACAAACACATCGCGGTGGTGGACGAAGGTGGCGTGGCGCTGGCTGCCATCCAAGGACTGAATCAGAAATTGCAGGACGAGCTGAAAACAAAAGACGCGGAGATTCAGTCGCTCGAATCGCGGTTGGCGCGCCTTGAAAAACTGGTGTCCGCCTTGGGGGACAAGGCCCAGGACGCCCAGAGAGTGGCAGTGCCAGACGAAACGACGTTCACCGCAACTCGTTGATTTTCAACCGGTACCTTGCGGGCGGATTCCAAAGTTTTGTGTTGAATTGCCAGCGGCGCACCGGGAAAATGCCGCAATGAGCGAAGCCATCCTCGAGCCGCCTGGCGTGTCAACAACTGTCAGCCAACCGACCTCGCAACGATTGATGTCACTGGACGCTCTGCGCGGTTTTGACATGTTTTGGATTGCGGCGGCGGAACCGCTGGTCGCCGCGCTCTTCAAGATGGCCCATGGCGGGCACGGCGTCGTCTTCTCGTTTATCAATCTGGTGGCGACGCAATTGGAACACGCGGAGTGGGAAGGCTTCCACTTCGAAGACCTGATTTTTCCGCTCTTCGTGTTCATGGCGGGCATGTCGATTGTTTTTTCGCTCCGAAAGCTCATCGAGCGGGAAGGCCGCGCGGCAGGGGTCTGGCGCGTCATACGGCGCGGCGTTTTGCTCTACCTTCTCGGAATCTTCTACTACGGCGGATTTTCGGAACCGTGGCCGCACATTCGCCTGCTGGGCGTCCTGCAACGGATCGGTCTTTGCTACCTGTTCGCCGGGCTGATTTACTGTTTCTTCAATCTCCGGGCGATGATTGCGATAGCCGTGGCGTTGTTAGTCGGCTACTGGGCTTTGTTGACGTTTGTGCCCATTCGCAATATTCAACTGCAAGACGAGGCCTTGAAGCAATTGGCGGCCAAACGCGGCGTGCCGGATGATCCGCAGGCGCTGTTCCAAAACACGACCGAGCGGGTCACGGGCCGTTACGAACCGGGACTGAATCTGACCAACCACCTCGACTTCGAGTATTTGCCCGGCTTCAGATGGGACAATTACTATGATCCCGAAGGCTACCTGAGCACGTTGCCGGCCATTGTGACCTGCCTTTTCGGCGTGTTCGCGTCGATTCTGCTGCTGAATCCGTCGCGCAACGATCAGCAAAAGGTCATCTATCTGCTGGCCGGCGGATTGATTCTGGCCGCCTTGGGCTGGGCCTGGGGAACGCAATTCCATGTCATTAAGAAAATTTGGACCTCGTCCTACGTCCTGGTCGCGGGCGGCTACAGCGCGGTGCTCCTGGCCGTCTTTTACCTGGTCGTCGATATGTTGAAGTTCCAGACATGGTGCCAGCCCTTTGTGTGGATGGGTATGAACTCAATTACAATTTACATGGCCGACAACATCCTGGGCGGATTCGGCAAGCTGGCCTCGCGTTTCGCCGGCGGTGACATCAGTGCCTGGTTCAACAATCGCCTCATCGGCAGCGGGGACCTTTTGGTTGCGTTAGTGGACATGGCGCTGACCTTTTGGTTCGTCCATTTCCTTTACCGTAGAAAAATCTTCCTGCGCTTGTAAGAGGAATCGTCGGAGAAGGAGAATGATGCGCTTGTCCGCTGGAGCCGCTGCCTTCCAACTCGATAAGAATATTTCCACATTTCTTGGTTCAAGGGCATTGAATATCGGAATCGACTCGCCAATTGTTTGCGTGGCATAATGCGCGAACCATGAGCACAAAGAGTTTTTTTATTTCGCGTCGTTCCTTTATTAAGCGCGCTACTTTGGCTGGCGCAGCCGCTGGATTGCCGGCCTGGTTCATGGACCGCGATCTCGCCGAGGCCGCGCCGGTCCCCAAATTAGGTCCCAATGACCGTCCCGCCATCGCCCTGATCGGTTGTGGCGGCAAGGGCCGTGACGATGCCTCCCAAGCCAAAAACTTCGGCGACATCGTTGCCGTCTGCGATGTCGATGCCGGTCACGCTGCCGAGGCAGCCAAGCAATTCGCCAACGGTGGCAAGACGCCGGCCATTTTTGATGATGTGCGCAAGGTCATGGAGCGCGATGATATCCAAGTCATTCTCAATTGCACGCCGGACCATTGGCATACCTTGGTCAATTTGGCCGCGGCCAAGGCGGGGAAAGATGTTTACAGCGAAAAGCCGCTGACGCTGACCATTGATGAAGGCCGTCACCTCGTCCGCGAGGTGCGCAAAAGCAAAATCATTTTGCAAACGGGCACGCAACAGCGCAGCAGCTCACGTTTCCGTCTGGCGTGCGAATTGGTGCGCAACCAACGCCTTGGCCAGCTCAAGCAAATCACCGTTTGGCTGCCCGCCGGTTTGCGCGAAGGCCCCTTCTCTTCCAAACCAGTGCCGGGCGGGTTGAATTGGGATTTCTGGCTCGGCCAGGCGCCCAAAGTGGATTATGTGCCGCAACGCTGCCATCTGACTTTCCGATATTGGTACGATTATTCCGGCGGCACGATGACCGATTGGGGCGCGCACCATAACGATATTGCGCGATGGGCCGTTGGCCTGCCTGGCCCGGTGACGATTGAAGGCGCGCCTACCACTCAACCGATTCCGGGCGGCTACACTGCCTTTAGCGATTACGAAGTGAATTTCACTTACTCCAACGGCGTGAAGCAAGTTGCCAAGAGTTCGCGCGACGAGACCATTTACGGCAGCCCTGCCAAAGAAAATGGCCAGCGCAATGGCATCAAGTTCGAAGGGGCCAACGGCTGGATTTGGGTCAATCGCGATGAAATCGAAGCCAGTGACGACGCGCTCATTAACACGCCCTTGCCCGCCAGCGCGCAACGCCTCTACGCCAGTAAGGACCACATGGGCAATTTTATTGACTGTGTCCGATCTCGCAAAGCGCCCGTGGCGGACGTGGAAACGGGCCATCGGTCGGCGTCGGTCTGTCATCTGGGGGTCATCGCGATGCGCCTGGGCCGCAAGTTGCATTGGGATCCTGAACGGGAAAAATTCACCGGCGAAGGCGCAAAGGAGGCCGACAAATGGCTCGTGCGCGAAATGCGCAAACCCTTCGATTACCAATTCGTTTAGGAAAGCTGTCAAGAATCAGGGCAGCTCCCCTGATTGACATGCCGGCTGCTTTGCGGAAAAATACACACATGGAACAAATCATTTATCCGCGAAGCGGGCGTGAAACCATGTGCGGCTGGGTTTATCTGCCGCGCTTCATCGATAAAATCCGGCTGCACCTGGCCGGAAAACTTCACAAAGATTATCAGGAAAATTTCACCAAAGGATTCGATGGCGCATGGCTGAAAGCAGCCGGCGTACAGGCCGAGACCTTCATCCAAACCGTCAAGAATTCGATTACCGATGGGCAGGTGGCCGACTGGGTGGCAACAAACGTCAAGAAGACTGATGCGGAAAAGAAGGCTTTCAACGATTTTGTTCTTAACCGCGGCCGGGACGAAGACGCGTCCAAGGCGCGCCTGAAAATGCGCAAGGAGGAATCCGGCCTGGCGCATCGGGACGATTTGCAGACATTCGTCGATTACATTGACGCGGACGAAAAGCGAATCTGACCCTTGGTTGTGACGATCATCACCGATCCGCGCTGCACCGCATACTCGTTGCGCGGCCATCCGGAGCGCCCCGCGCGCATCAGCGCCACGGTGGATTTGCTCAAGGCGCAAGACAAAGTGGCGCTGTCCTGGAAAGAACCGCCACCGGCAAGCGACACCGCCATTCTCCGCGCCCACACGCCAGCGCATTTGGAGCAATTGCAAAAGCCATTCGATTTTGACGGCGACACTCCCGCTTATCCCGATATTGCCGCGCACGCGCGCCGCTCGGCCGGAGGAGCGTTGCTGGCGCTGGCCGCGGCCAGAGCAGGCGAAACGGCCTTCAGCCTGATGCGTCCGCCGGGCCATCATGCCACGGCAAATCGTGCGATGGGCTTTTGCTACTTGAATTCCATCGCCATCGCCGCGCTGCAGGCGCAAGCCGACGGATGCAAGCGTGTGGCGGTATTTGACTTTGACGTTCATCATGGCAATGGCACGGAAGACATTCTACTCGACAAGCCGGGGCTGGCGTTCATTTCCATTCACCAATATCCGGCCTATCCTGGAACAGGACGGGAAAACCGTGGGGGCAACTGTTTCAACTTTCCCGTCGCCCCCGCCACACCGCGCCAGGAGTATCGCGCCGTTCTTTCCAAAGCTTTCGATGCATTGAGAAATTTCCGGCCGGATATGATCGCGGTCTCGGCGGGGTTCGACGCTTACCGGGGTGATCCGCTGGCGGACGGGACCCTGGAAGCGGAGGATTTTCATTGGTTGGGAGAGACGATTCGCGCCATGCAAGTTCCGGCTTTTAGTGTCCTGGAAGGCGGTTACAGTGTGGAATTGCCGGAATTGATTCTGGCATATTTGAGAGGGCTGAATGGGTAGAATAAAATCGTGAAAATTCTTGTTGCCATCACAGGCGCCAGCGGCGCGCTCTACGCCCAACGGTTGCTGGATCACTTGGATCCACGCCAGCATGAAATCCATGTGGTGTTGAGCAATTACGCCCAAATCGTCCTGGCACAGGAACTGCCCAACGGCTTGCGGTTGCCGGAAGGCGCTCGCACGCACGGCCTGCGCAGCATGAACGCTCCCTTTGCCAGCGGTTCCAATCCTATGGATGCGATGGTCATCATTCCATGCACCATGGGTACACTGGGGCGGATCGCCCACGGATTCAGCGAGGACGTTTTGCTTCGCGCCGCCGACGTGGCCTTGAAGGAAAAGCGGAAATTGATCCTGGTCCCGCGCGAGACGCCGCTGAACCTGGTCCATGTGAAGAATTTCGAACTGCTTCTGCTGGCCGGAGCCACTATTTTGCCCGCCAATCCATCTTTTTATCACCAACCGACTACCATCGAGCAAGTGGTTGACACAGTCGTGGGACGTGTCCTGGACCACTTGGGCATCGAGAATAAACTTTCTCCCCGCTGGCAGGAAGAGAAGGAATAATTCTCACTTTAAGAAACGCCCTCCAAAAAGCGGCGCAATTGGGCCAGGGCGCGGGCGCGATGACTTATTTTATTTTTGACTGATTCGCCAAGTTCAGCGAACGATTGCGCGTGACCGTCCGGGACAAAAAACGGGTCGTAACCAAACCCGCCCGTCCCGCTGGGGGAAAGAGCAATGCGGCCCTCACAGACGCCTTCAAAGAGTAGCGTGTCTTTCTCCGGCGCCTTCAGAGCCAATGCACACCGAAACCGCGCCGTGCGTTTCTCCGGCGGAACGTCAGCCAATAACCGCAGCAATTTGGCATTGTTCTCGGCATCGGATGAGTTTGCCGCTCTCTCCGTCTCCACCGCGGCGAAACGAGCCGAGTGAACGCCCGGGGCGCCTCCGAGGGCGTCCACTTCCAATCCGGAGTCATCAGCCAAAATGAAGAAAGCTGCGCCCGTTGCCAGCGCTTGACGATGGCCCGTTGCCGATAGCCAGGCGAACAAACCCTCAGCTTTCCTGGCGGCGTTGCCGGCAAAGGTGTCCGCGTCTTCGGCAACAGCCGGAGCATTCGGAAAATCGAGCTGCGAAAAAATGCGAGGCTCTTCGCCCAATATCCCTTTGATTTCTGCAACTTTGTGCGCGTTACGCGTCGCTACGATAATCGTGATCATTCCGGCGCCACGCTGATTTCAAAGTAGCCTGTCTGCCTGTCAACATCGAGGGTGAACCCCGCGCCGCCCTCGGCCGGGCTAATAAAGGCGCCGTTGAACAAAAGTTTTTCGTTGTTGGCCGGGTTCACAATACTTCCCTTGAGAATGCCCTTCGAAGTCAGAGTGCCAGTGAGGCCATCAGACGTGCCGGCAGCGGGAACCATGGCGCCATTTTTAAAAGAGAGGATATTGGTCAGCGGAGACGAGAGCGTGCCGCCGGAAAAAACAATCTGGAAATTCGTGCCAGGAACGGGAGCAACGTATTTCGCTCCAAAAGAATCGATCTGCTCATTGATGCCATTGGTGTAATAGACGCCGTTCGTGGGGCTTTTGATCCAGTAAAGCGTGCCGTTGCAAACCCCCGATGGCAAATTTGTTTCCCAACCGATGACCAGGCCGTTGCCCTTGTAAAAGGTGGCAAACATGGGCCACACGCCGTTCGTATAAACGCCCGTCGAAAAGGAGAAAGTCGAACTGTCAGTCATGGTTCCCGCCACAGCCAGCATGCCGGAAGGCGACGCAACGACATTGGCAAAGCTGTCGCCCGGCGGCCCGGTTACGGTCCCGCTCGAGGGTGTCAAATTCAGCACATAGGTGCCGGGGGATGGACTGGTGTTGGTGCCAAGTTTTGTCATCGCCCGATACGCAGTCATTGGGTAAACTGCGCCCTTGATGTCAATATAACCGTTCATGACGCCCGTATAATTGACCACATCGAAATTCAACTGGATGGCGACTGATGCGGCGGTGCCATTCCCTTGAAGCGTGACGCTCCCAGACGACCCGATCTGGGAGTAAAGCAAAAATGGTTGTTGCTGAGGAAGTGTGATTTGTCCGAACACTTGCCCGAAATTACCAAGGGCGAAGACGATAGTCCCTGAAGTCGCGAGTGTTACAGATTCAGGATTGAAAAAGATGCCATGGTAAATTCCGGCAAACAGCGGGAAAAAGTTTACCGAAAATGTGTCTGAAGCCACGGTCGTTTTGCCCGTCGCATCCGTAAACGTGGCCACGGCATAGTATCCGCCAATAATCAAATTGGTAATTGTCAGCGTCCAATTATTTCCGTTCATCGTCGCTGGCATAAAGCCTGTAAACGGGGAGTCGTTCTCAAAGACCTGGACGAAAACTTGTGGGGCGACGACCGAGGATGCCACCTTGCCCGCGAGGGTGACATTTTTGTTGGTGAACGGCGTATTGCGCACCGGCGTGGTAAAAGTAAGTTTGCCCGGCAGCGAATTTGGAACAAAGGTGGCCGTCAACGTCAACCCTGCCGTCATGGGAAAAGTCAGCGTTGAGACTGGAATGCTCCCGTTGCCGGCGTTCCATGATAAGAATGAGTACCCAGCCCCGGGAACGGCGGTAATTCTATTGTTTGAGTTCAGCTTCAAGTAAGTGCCGTTGGCGATGGTCACCCTCCCCGTCCCGTATTGCACAATTGTTAATTGCGCCAGGACCGAGAAACTTTGGTAGGCCACAGCCGCTTTGCCATTCGCGCCCTGCGCAACCGCCTGCACAATATAATTGCCTGGAGGTAGCGAGACCGCAGGCGAAGACCAGGCGCCGCTGGCGTTGAATACCAAGGGCGCGGAGACCGAGTTGCTCGTGCTGGCGGAGAAAACCTGGCAAGTCACCTGGGCCGCGCCAAGGCTGGCGGCCACCCTTCCCTTAAAGGTGAAGTTAGTGGCGGCCACTGCCCCATTGATCGAGGGAAATGTAATGGAAATTCCGCCCGAAACGACGTCCGAAATGAAATTAGCAGTCATCTGCATGCCATTCCGCATGGTGAAACTATTTGACCGCGCCAATGTCGCATTGGTGCCGGCAACCCAATTCACAAAGACAGAACCTTTGTTCGGTTCGGCCGCAATGACGTACCTGGCGCCCACGGTTGTATTGGTTCCATCGAGGTTCGTGGACAACGTCCCATTGCCGTTCACCGACGCTTCGAAAGGAAATCTCGGAACCACAAAAGTGCCCGTAATCGCGCCGGACGACGCAGTCATGTTACCAGAACCATCCTGGGCTACGACACGGTAGTTGTGAGTGCCTGGCGATAGAATTCCAAAATCAGCCGTCCAATTTGTCGTGCCGGTGGCAGTCTGGGCGTTTCCGTCCAACGTGCAGACCACGCGCGCCACCGCCACGTTGTCACTGGCCGTGCCTTCGAAAACGACATCAGCATTGGTGGCCGTTTCTCCCTTGGTCGGGTTGCTCAGAGTGACGGTTGGCGGAGTCGTATCCGCATTGATGGTGCTCAGAAGGGTAAAGGTCCCGAAAAACAAATTCGCATCCGCGGGTATCTGCCAGCCGTCATAATTGACTGGCAAATCGCTAAAGGGCGCGCCCCCGGGCAGCGTCGTGTAATCGAAAATACCGTGATTGGGTTTGCTCAGTGTGTTGAAGTATTGCAAAACATTGCTGCCGGAGATGACCTGGCCAAAAACCGTGTAACCGCCGTCCTGATGGTCCAGAGTGCTCGAGTTATCGGCGAGATTAAAAATGAACTGGTTCGCCGCCGAATCAGGCTGGCCCGCTAACTTGGCCATGGCCAGAGTGCCAAAGGTGTTGTGGATCACAGGCCCAACGCCAAATTCGTTGTCAACGTTGCTGGGAAACAGAGGCACGTAGGCTGCATTCTGCGTGACAGTGCTATTGATGGATTGAAGATGAGGAGGCGGAGCTGTGTTGGTTTGGTCGGTAGTGTAGTAGCCTCCCCCTTGCAGCAGAAATCCCGGAATGCAGAGGTCCCAGATCATGTTGCTAAAGGCCACATTGGTGGAAAATGCGATGGTCGTGCCTGAGTAGTATTGAACCGCTGGAGTAATGTAATGGAGAAAATTCGCCACCGTGGCCGGCTTTTCGTGATCGAAAAGCTGCACCACAACGTTGCTGGTGCTGCCGTCAGGGAAGCCGGAAAAAGTAATCTGCACTAGCGTTCCGGTCACGACCGTCAAAGTCGCCGGCGCACTGGTCACGGACTCGTCATCCGCGGAGGTGATAACGACTTCATAGGAGTTTCCAGATAGATTCGTGGTGACATCGGGAATAACCAAAGTGGCATTCGTGGCGCCTGTGATGAGGCCAGTGCCGACTAATTGCCATTGGTAGCTGACGACGTTGCTGGCAATGACGCTAAACGTCGCCGTGGCACCGGCTAGAATGGTTAGGTTGGCGGGTTGGGAATAAATAATGGGCGGTGCTCGCACCGTGAATGTTTCCGTCGCCACTCCTTCGTCGCCTAAAGAATCCTCAGCCACAGCCACCGCCGTGTAAAGGCCTCCCGCCAAATCGCTCTCCGTCAACGACCAGGTCGAGCCACTGATGACTGCCGGCTGTGCGGCCGTCACAGCGGTGGAATTCAAGAAAAGCTGAACGGTAAGGTTGGTCACGTTAACAGACGTTGGGACAGTTCCGGTGATGGTCAAAGCGGCATTGGTTGCTATTACAGTTGAACCGGCCACAGGATACGTTATGGCAAGGCCGGCGGGGAGGTCTGTCAAAGCAAACGTGACCGTAATCGTGAGATTGGTGTCAGTCGTGACCTCCTGGTCTGGATCAAGCGAGGTTACCCCCTGGTCTTGCCAGTAGAGGAATATGTCTCCGGCTAAAGGTGGCACCGCCGTTAGCGAATACGTCTGTCCTGGCACCAGATATTGTTGGTTTGAGGTCAGAACGCCGTTCACGTTGGTGACGACGGTCAACACTACTAAATTGGTGAAAAACTGCGTCGCAGGCGCGCTGATGTTGCCCTCTCCGTCCTCCGCGTAAGCCTGCAATTGATAAATTCCCGCCGGATTGGTGCCGAGGTCGAGAGACCAATTGGCTGTGCCTATCGCGGTATTAGTCTCGCTCTCCCCTTTGCTGAAGCCCACGAGCGACGTCACGACGCAATAGACCTTAGCCACTCCGACATTATCCGAGGCCGTTCCTGTGACCGTCAAATCGGTGCCATTGGTCAATCCTGCATTCGCCGCGGGATAAGTAATTGAAACCGTTGGCGAGGTGGTGTCCGGCGGCGGCGGCGCTGGAACGAATGAAAAATCGCAATAGAAAAAACTGGCGTCGGTTGGCGTATTGGTGCCGTCGTAATTGACCGGGAGTGTCGGTACAGCCGAAAACTCGTCGTAAATGCCGTGGGTGGGTGGGCTTAGGGTGTTGAAATATTGCAAAACATTCGTGCCGCTCCCAGGAAGGATGCGTCCGAAGACGACGAAGTATTGCGGATCAAGACTTGCGGAATTGTTCGTCAAATTAAAATAAAAGGCCGTTGTGGCGGAATTGGTTTCGCCGGATTGTTGAGCCATCGCCATTGTGCCAAATAGATTGTGAACCAATGGGCCAACGCTAAACTCATTGTCAACCTGCGATGGAAAATTGGTCCCAGGGGAAAGTTGATTGACTTTCAGCCCATTGGTCGATCGATCCGATGTAGCATAATCGCCGCCTTGCAGCACAAAATTGGTCACGTCCCGGTCAAAGAACATGTTGGAGTACGCGCCCGACGTGATGTAATGGATAAAGTTCTCCACCGTCGCCGGCTTGTCGTGATCAAATAGTTGCACCAGGAAATTGCTGCTGCTGCCATTGGGATAAGTGGAGATGGTCCATTGGATGATGGTGCCTTGCACAATTGTCAAAATCGCTGGCGGGCTGCTGGTGACGGAAATGTTACCCGAAGAAGTGACCACCACGGTGTAACTTCCGGCTTCATTCGTGGTTAGATCGTCCAGATACAACGTGGTGTTGGTCGCTCCCGGCATAGTCGCGCCCTGGAATTGCCACTGATAGCTGGCGGCATTAGTCGCCACCACCGTAAAAGTCGCAGCGGAAGCGTTATTGTTGGTGGTGCTTTGGGGTTGGGAAATAATAGTCGGAGTTTGCGCGTTTGCCCGGAGAACCAGGGCACAACAAAACACAAAAACCTCCATGAGACGGCCTTTCATTCAAGCCAAGTTTGCTCCATGTGAACGAACAAGGAAAGTAAAAAGGATGAAAAAGAGATCGGGGAAAGGGAGTGCCGGCACCCGTCCCCTGGACTTTCTAATTCCTCCTCACGCCCAATTGCCTTGGAAAATGTACATGCAAGTCGTTGTGTCCCAATGACAGAGCCTCATGGAATCCTTATTTGAGCATTCACCACGACGGGCGCGAGTCGCACGAAGAGAAAAGGCTTGTTACATCTGACTTCGTTTTCTTCCGTTCTTCGTGGTGAGTCTCCGGTTGCTAAAGGGATGTGCGGCACCGGGGGACGACTATGACCTTGAAATGAATAGCAGAGCGGTTGAAGATGGGAACAGCGGGATCGCTGGGCAATAAACTGCGAATCCTTCGCAAACATGAACACCAAAAATATGCGATTATGTGGAACCGACCCCTTTACGACCCCTTTATGAGGAAGCGCTGGAGGAATTCATCGCGGCTGGCCGCTACTACAATCAGGACAACAGGGTCACATGACCCTGATAACCCTCCAGCTTAATGGCATATCGCAAGGATAATCGTGGAAATGGCTTTGGGCTTGTCTTAAAATTTCTCCAACATTTTGGTAAGCAAAGCGCCGATGATGACGCCGGCCAGCCCCACAATCGCAGCCCATCTTGCCGCCTTGACTTGTGCGACCGTCAGGCGGCGGTTCCACTCATATTCAGCAAGGCGATACTGCGGACTTTCCGACGGATAAGACGTCTGCCAAATCGTAAGCTCAATATCGCTTTTGCCCCCAATCTCCCGGCGGTCAACCGCGCGCATCTCTCCCTGCAATTCTTTCATGCGCTCAATGGCGTGCAGGCTCTTAGTGCGTTCTTCCTGCTGGCTGATCATTCTCTCTTGCTGGCTCCGGTTGCGCTCATCCATTTGCCTAAAGAATCTTTCTTGCTGGTCCATATTTAGGGTGCGATTAACCCACAATTGTCCAAAAAATCAACGAAAAACCGTAAAACAGCTTGGTCATGAACTCGTGCGACCACAGTTGGCTCTTGCGCAGAAATTCCCGCTTTTCCGGTGACGTGTTCGCCTTGGCGTTGTGCTTGTTCGCGGCATGCTCTTGTGCTAAACCGGGCTGGTGCGCAAAATCTCCGCCGTTTTCCTGCTACTGCTGCCGGCATTGGTTTTCTTGCCGACCTTTCGACTTGACGCGCAAACGGCGGCCATCAAAACGCTCGATTCGCCCCGTTCCTTTCCTGAAATCACTACAGAAGCTCAATGGCACGATCGCCGCCGCGCTATTCGGGAGCAAGTCCTGGTCAGCGCCGGTCTCTGGCCGATGCCTGAGAAAACTCCGTTGAATGCAGTCATTTCCGGGAAAATCGAACGTGACGGATACAGTGTTGAAAAGGTATATTTCCAAAGTCTTCCCGGTTTTTATGTCGCCGGAAACCTTTACCGCCCATTGGGCAAGGGCGGTGGACCGTTTCCGGCGATCCTTAATCCGCACGGACATTGGGGCAATGGTCGTCTTGAAGACAGTCCGCTTTGCAGTGTGCCCGGGCGCTGCATCAATTTCGCCAAACAGGGGATGATCGCCTTCTCCTACGACATGGTGGGATTCAACGACACGCGTTTTCCCGATTCGCCCAGCACATTGCCTTTTTACGACCGGCACCGCAGTTTCGGCAGCAACAGTCCGACCGCTTTGCTGTGGAGCGTGACGCTGATGGGGTTGCAAACGTGGAATAGCATCCGCGCCCTGGATTTCCTCGCGTCTCTACCGGATGCGGACACAAATCGCCTGGCGTGCACCGGTGAATCCGGCGGCGGGACGCAGACATTCCTGCTCGGCGCCATCGACGATCGTTTGGCTGCGCAAGCGCCGGTGGTCATGGTCAGCCATTCGATGCAAGGCGGCTGCCTCTGTGAAAATATGCCGGGCCTGCGGGTGGAGTTTTCCAACATGGAAATTGCCGCGTCCGCCGCACCGCGTCCGCAGATTCTGGTGTCCGACACGCGGGATTGGACCCGGACAACTCTCACCATGGAAGGCCCGGCCATCGAACACATTTATCAATTATTCCAGGCGCCGGAAAAACTTCGTTATGTGCGCTTTGATTATGAGCACAATTACAACCAAACCAGCCGCGAAGCGGTCTATCAATGGTTCGACCGATGGCTTCTGCATCAAGCCGATGAGCCTGCGCATGAAGCGGCATTTCAGAAAGAACCAGACACAAACTTAATCGTTTTTCCCGACGGAAAATTACCCGGCGACGCCGTCAGCCAAAAAGACTTAGTCAAGAATCTTATCGAAATGCACCGGGATGAATTAAAAAGGATACGCCCGACCGACGCTTCTTCCCTGGCTAATTACAAGGGGATTATCGAGCCGGCCTGGAGACGCACGCTGCAACTGTCACCGGCGGCAGAGGCTCCGCATTTGATTCATTTTATGCCTCTCGGTTCACACTCCACGCCCAATCCAACCGTGGTGATTCTGGCGCACGAGGACGGCAAAGCCCATTTTATTGACAATGCCGACAATCCTATCGGTTTAGCCCGCCAATTTCTTTACAATGGCTTCGAGATCGCGATTGTCGCCGATTCGGGTCGTCCGGCAAATCGCGACCAAACTTCCATTTTCTTCAATACCTACAATCGGACCCGGCTCCAAGAGAGAGTGCGCGATCTCGTTTCCGCCTGCGAAAGCGTCAGGCAAACCAATTCCAGCCAAGGCCGGGTTGTCTTATGCGGCTGCGGCCATGCCGCCCTCTGGTCTTTGCTGGCTGCTCCGGCGGCGGACGCGGTGATAGCCGATGGCGATCACCTGGACTTTTCCGACGACCAAACCCTTCTCGACCCCGACTTTTTTTGTCCCGGTATTCGTAATATTGACACATTTGCGGGCGCGGCTATTTTGGCCGCGCCTCATCCATTGGAGTTGTTCAACATGGCTGACAATTCTCCCGCACCCAGCTTGCGCTCCGTCTACAAAGCGTTGGGCGCGCAGAAGAAGCTCAAAGTTGTGCCTAAATCCTTAAGCAATGATGAGATCGTCGCCTCGGCGGTGGCGATGTTGAAAATTAAATAGTAACGAAATTCTACATGACTCTCGCTCATAAATATCTTGGCATCGCTGTCATGGCATTTTTGGCGCAGTGCGGTTTGTTCGCTTCGGATGAAACGAAGGCCAAAGCGCCAATTATGGCCGAGGTTCTGTCTAACTCAACTCCAGCAGATTGGCGTCCGCTTGATCCAGAGAACACACTTTACATGGAGCTGGCCAGCGGCCGCGTTGTGGTTGAATTGGCTCCTGAGTTCGCGCCGAATCACGTCGCCAACGTGAAGGCGCTGGCGCGGGAACATTATTACGACGGTCTGGCCATCGTCCGCGCGCAGGACAATTACGTTGTGCAGTGGGCGGACCCAAATGCGGAGAAGCCCGACCTTGCGCGCAAGATCCAACACGCCCGCAAAACCCTGCCGGCGGAGTTCGACCGCGCCATGGATCCCAAGATGCCTTTCACGCCGCTGCCGGACCCGGATGCCTACGCGCCGATGGCCGGTTTCTCTGACGGTTTTCCGATGGCCCGCGACCGGCACACCGGCAAAATGTGGCTCGTCCATTGTTACGGCATGGTCGGCGCCGGACGTGACAACGACCCGGACAGCGGCGGCGGCACTGAACTGTATGTTGTGATTGGAAATGCGCCGCGCCAGTTGGACCGAAATGTCACCCTTTTTGGGCGCGTCGTGCAAGGGATGGATCTGCTTTCGGCGTTGCCTCGTGGCACGGGTGCGATGGGTTTTTACGAGAAGCCCGAGCAAATGGTGCCCATCAAATCTATTCGAGTCGCCGCTGATGTTCCGGAAGCCGAGCGAAGCGACCTGGAAATTATGCGAACAGATACGCCGACCTTTCGCAATCTAATTGAATCGCGGCGCAACCGGCACGAAGCGTGGTTCCAAGTTCAGGCCGGCCATATCGATATTGCAAACGTGCCCATCCCGGTGCGCTTAAGGAATTCAGGTGGGTCCAGGAAGTGAGCCTTCTATGACGAGATCAGAAAACGCTATTTGGCGAAGAGGGCGTCCAGGGAGAGTGTGAATCCCGGCAACGCCGCGCTGGCTAGAGTCCCGCCCGGGCCGCAAAATTCGTGTTCGGTGAATTGGCCGTCCTTGGGCTGCCGATAGACTTCGATCTGCTTCTCAGGTCCGAGGACCAACCAGCATTCCTTCACAGCGGCGGTGGCGTAGGCGCGCAGTTTCGAGCGGTCGTAATCATGGCTGGTAATGCAAACTTCGATGACAAGCTCAGCTGTGTTTGGGTGGTCGTGCCGAAAATCCTCCTTGCGACCGCCGACCACCGCAAGATCCGGTTCCGGTTCCGAATCGGCACACATGATGGGCTGTTCGGTGCGGAGGATGCGGCCAACCGGAAGAAAGCGGGTCAAAGCCTCATGCAAGAATTGCACCAGGAAACTGTGGAGAGGGGATTTTGACATTTTAGTGTAAACGAACCCGTAGAGAAGTTCGGTATTTTTGGGAATCAGGCCCGACTCACCCAACGCTCGATAAGCGGCCACAGATAACGGCCAGAGCGGTGCGCCGCGCAAGGGGACGGGAGGGGATTCAACCGCATTCGTCATGGAGCAAATTATATCGCGGCGAACAGCCTTCGCAAGGGCGGAAATAGAGCTGTAACCTTTCGCCCGTTGGCAGCGTCATTTTAATTGCCACGAGGCTTAACATGAATTACTGTCCTATCAGACAAGAAAGGTTGAGTGTAACCCGGAATTTTTATGTACGAATATTGTAAGAATTGCTTGCCTGTGTCTTCGTCCTCTCGCCGTCAATTTTTGTCCCGTTTGGGCATGGGCTTCGGCGCTTTGGGTCTGGCTTCCTTGCTGCGGGATGAATCCCTTTTTGCGGCCGATACCGGCATCGGTCTTTCCCCCCTTGCGCCAAAAATTCCGCCGTTGCCCGGCAAGGCCAAGCGGGTCATTCACATTTTTGCCGCCGGGGCGCCTTCGCAGGTTGATACTTGGGACCCAAAGCCCGGCCTGGTCAAATTCGACGGCCAACCCATCGGCGAACGCGGTGTGGCCATGCCTTCGCCTTTCAAATTCGAGCGCCATGGGCGCTCCGGCATTGAGGTGAGCGAGGTCTTTCCCAAACTTGCCGAGCATGTGGATGAAATGGCGATCATTCGTTCCATGTTCACCGATATTCCCGCGCACGAAATCGCGACCGTGATGATGAATACCGGTTCTCGCCAGATTCCCAAGCCTTCGGTCGGTTCGTGGTCCATTTATGGATTAGGCACGGAAAACCAGAACATGCCGGGATACATTTCCCTGCACAATGGCGGTGGCTTGCCGCCGGGCGGCACTCAAAACTGGGGCGCGGCTTTTCTCCCCGGGGTCTTTCAAGGCACGAGTATCAACACCTCCGCCGGGCCGGTGGACAAGATGATTGAAAACATCAGCAGCCCTTACGTTTCCGGCGCTGAACAACGCCGGCAATTGGACTTGATTCATCAGCTTAACGAGCTTCATGCGCAGGACCTGCAAAAGGACGCCCAATTGGAGGCGCGCATCGAGGCCTACGAAATCGCCTTCAAAATGCAGGCCGCCGCTTCCGAGGCATTCAACCTCGGCCGCGAGGCGGACAAAACTTTGGATATGTATGGCCGCACACCGCAAGGCCGCCAAATGCTCATTGCCCGCCGGTTGTTGGAGAGCGGCGTCCGTTTCGTCCAGGTTTGGGCGGGCGGCTGGGACCATCACCAGGACATCGAGAAGCGGCTGCCGGAACGCGCCAGGGAAATCGACCAGCCTTTGGCCGCGCTGATGACGGATTTGAAGCAACGCGGTATGTTGGACAGCACTTTAGTCATTTGGGGCGGTGAATTTGGCCGCACTCCCACCAAAGACCGCAATGGCAACGCCAATCCCGGTCGCGACCACAACGCCAAAGGTTTCAGCTTATGGATGGCGGGCGGCGGCGTTAAAGGCGGAACTGTCTATGGATCTACCGACGAAATGGGCACCGCGGCAGTGGACAATCCGGTCCACATTCACGATTTGCACGCAACCATACTAAATTTGCTTGGGTTTGATCATAGCAACCTGACCTACCGCTACAACGGCCGCGATTTCCATCTGACGGATGTCGCGGGCAGCAGCGTTACCAGTGTGAATGTGGTCAAAGGGATAATTGCCTGATCGCCCTGGCGATGAAAAAGCTGTCTTCCCCTTTCAGTGTCGTCGCCAGCGCGTTTTTTCTATCCGCGGTTGCGGCTTTGGCGCAGGCGCCTTCCCCGGCCGGCACAGAATTTTTCGAGAGCAAAATCCGGCCGATCTTTGTCAACAATTGTTACAAATGTCATAGTTCCCAGGCGGCCAAGCTCAAGGGCGGCCTTTCGCTGGAGTACCACGAAAGCATTCTTAGGGGCGGTGACAGCGGTCCGGCCATTGTGCCGGGCGACCCGGAGAAAAGTCTGCTGATCAAAGCGGTGCGCTACGGAGATCCCGACCTGCAAATGCCGCCCAAAAACAATAAGCTGCCCGATTCGCAAATCGCCGATCTCGTGGCATGGGTGAAAATGGGCGCGCCCGATCCGCGTTCGGCCGGCAAAAACATGGCCAGCGCGAGTTGGACCAAGGAACGGCGGCAGCATTGGGCCTTTCAACCTATCAAAAACGTGGCCGTGCCGGAAGTGAGCGATACCAATTGGGTCGCCAATCCTGTCGATGCTTTTGTCCTGGCGACGCTGGAAAAGAACGACATGAAACCCAATCCGCCGGCGGACCGCCGCACGCTGATTCGCCGCGCGACTTATGATTTGACCGGCCTTCCGCCGACGCCCGAGGAAGTGCAGAATTTTGTTGAAGACAAATCGCCTGATGCTTACGAAAAACTGATCGACCGCCTGCTGGCTTCTCCGCAGTACGGCGAACGCTGGGGCCGCATCTGGCTCGATACTGCCCGTTACGCGGACACCAAAGGCGATATTCCCGCAAACAAGGAGGAGCCTCTTTATCCCTACGCCTGGACCTACCGCGACTATGTGGTCCGCTCGTTCAACCAGGACAAGCCCTACAATCAATTCGTGCTCGAACAATTGGCCGCCGACAGGTTGCAGGGCGGGGACCCAAACACTCTGGCGGCATTGGGCTTTATCACCCTGGGCCCGCGCTTCAACGACAATAAGAATGATATCATCAACGACCGCATTGATGTTGTTTGCAAAGGTTTTCTCGGCCTGACGGTCACATGCGCGCGCTGCCATGATCATAAATTCGATCCGATTCCGCAGAAGGATTACTACTCGTTGCGCGGTATATTTGACAGTTGCACGGAGCCAACCGAAGAGCCGCTGCTGGGAGCGGTCAAACAAACCGAGGAGTACCGCGAATTCAGCAAGAAGATCAGCGATATGGAAATGAAGCTGACGACGGATCAATTCGAACTCAAGGAAGCGCAAAAGATGAAGATGCGCAAAGATCCCAAAAACAAGGACGTGCAAAGGGATGCGAACCAGATCCGCCGCCAGATTGCCCAATTGGAAATGAACGACCCCGGTTCGCCTCCGTGCGCCACGGCCATCTATGACAACACCAAGCCGCACGATTCTCCGGTTTTCCTGCGGGGCGAAGCTGAAAATCGCGGCGACGTTGTTCCGCGGCAATTTCTGGAAATCCTGTCTCCGCGCGGTCGAAAGCCATTTCACGTTGGCAGCGGGCGTCTCGAACTGGCTTACTCGATTGCAAATCCGGCCAATCCGCTCACGGCGCGAGTGCTGGTCAATCGCGTCTGGCTGCACCATTTCGGCCAGGGCTTCGTCAGCACGCCCGACGATTTCGGCAACCAGTCCGATCCGCCGACTCATCCTGAATTGCTCGATTATCTGGCGGCTCATTTCATGCAGGAAGGATGGTCGATCAAGAAATTGCACCGCCTGATTATGCTCTCGAACACCTATCAGGAGAGCAGCGCCACCAATCCGCGCTACGCCCAAAGCGATCCGCAGAACCATTTGCTTTGGCGGGCCAACATTCGCCGGCTGGATTTCGAGGAGATCAGGGACTCTGTCCTGGCCCTGGGAGCACAGTTGGACTTGACGATGGGCGGAGCGCCGGTGCGACTGGATTTTGGCGAAGGCGGTTTCTCTCATCGGCGCACGATTTACGGCATGGTCGATCGCCGCAATTTGCCCGAGGTCTATGGCCAGTTTGATTTTGCCAATCCCGACATCACGACCGGCAAACGTTACGAGACCACCGTTCCGCAGCAGGCCCTGTTTATGATGAACAATCCGCTGGTGGTGGAATTGGCCCGCCGTCTGGTTAACCGGACTGCATTCAAAGACCTTTCCGGAATGGACACCCGAATCCGGTTTCTCTACGAACGGATTTATCAACGCGAACCGACCGATGTGGAAATCAAATTGGGCGAGGATTATGTCGAAGAATCGCCCGCGCCGGAGGCCATCAGCGAAGCCAGCCGCGAAGAAATGGCGCAGCAAAAAAATGACCGCATGAATCCTGGAAACGGCGGCAAGAAGGGCGGGGGCCGCGCCATGACCATGGCCAGCCTTGGGCCAAAGCAGATTCGGCCCATCGGCACCTGGGTCAAATACGCCCACGTTCTTTTGCAGGCCAACGAAGCCATCTTCATCAATTAGCTTTTCATTGTATCAGCCAGCCGGAGCTGACACACCTGGCCCCATTTTAATCGTAGCCGGCTGACAAAGCACGACCGCTATATCATAAGTTTTCACGACTGAGACTCGCCGCCCGCTAATGGGGTTCAGCGAGAGGCTGAGATTTTCGAAAGGCGGGCGCGCCCAAGCGTGGGCCAGCCAGCGCAGGACGCGGCCCGTCAAGCCGGAAACTAAACTTTTACTGGCGTGACTATGCGGTAGGCGCCAGATCTCAGGTTGCCCCCACGCGTGCCAGAGTGCCTCCATGGACTTCTTGTCCACAAACAGATCGTGGATGGCTTCAATCAACAATATGTTCTCCTTGGGAATGCACGGTCGGAGTGTGGTCAGGTTCAATGCAGTTCGATTCAAGGCCTCGCAGGCTGGCTGTTGCCGCAGCAACTCCTTTCGAAGGCGAGGCGATACGATGTGTTTTGCGGCGGAAAGAAAAACATTCATGTCAAGGCCAGGCGCGGCCAAAACAACGGCAGACAGGCGCGCGTCACGGCAGGCCGTTAATCCCGCCAGCGCGCCGCCGTAGGAGTTGCCCCAGAGTGCCACGGCGGGACAACCTTCCGCCAACAGCCACCCCCATCAAGGCACGAATTTCGGCAACCGCCTGCGCGTAGTCTATCTCCGCCATGAGCAGGTAATCCGGCCAATTCAATCTTTTCTCAAGCTGACGCGGTCGGCGTTGAAATTGGAAAGGCGACATCAGCGTAGCCGCGTTGAATCCCACTCGATTGCAATGGCGAGCCATGAGTGGAAACCCGAAATGATAATCCGGGTCGCCACCGGCGCCGTGCAGCAGAATAATAACCGGTCGCTTTTGCCACCCTTCCGCGCAACGGTAGAACCGACCATAAACCACGTTGTTCTCGGCGAATTCGCCCGATCGGGGCGTGGGAAACCGGAAGTGCAACCCCGACCAGGCAGGATTGAATTCAAGCCGCGCCGGCACGCTTTCGACGGGAATAAAGTTCGGCCCGTTCAGGAATTGGAGTGCTTCTTCCAGCTTCGGACTTGCAGCGGGACCCTGCGATTTCAGCAAGGATCTAACACGAACACCCCACACCAACTGGATGGCAAGCCAATCCAGCAATTTTGCCAAGGGCGCGATCAATGGTTGTTTATTTGAAGGATTTCGTGATTATCGCAAGGCAAATCGTCGGAATGAAGATCGGGTCAAAACAGTTTTGCCGAGTCAATCCTTTACTTCGCCTTTATGCGCGAATCAAAGGAAGGCGCAAAAAGGGCTCTAGAAACACCGACTGTTACTGCGGTGAAGTTATCGTGTAAAAGCTTTCGGCTTTTGTCGCCCCTTGCGTGTCTGTGAATTGATACTGGCCCGGAGAAATTTCCGGGACTTCGCCCAGCCAGCTCCAGTTCGCGAAAGGCTCGGCTAGATTGGTTGTGACAAAAGTATTAAAGAGCGACCCAGGAGTGTTGGTGAAGGATAGCTGAAAAGCACCGCCGTTCTGGACGTTTAGATTGGTCAGGGCAATTGGCATCACCGGCGGTCCCACGGTAAAGGCGTAAATCTGATTGTCGGTGCCGACGTAAATCCGCCCGCGCGCGACCATGGCTGTGCTGAAACGGTGAGTATTAGCCATCGTGTCACTCGATCCGCCGCCGGTGAAGATGTTCGTGCCGGTGTCGCCGTCAAAGGCGTGAAGCCGTTGGTCGCCCTCGCAGCCAACGCCCCAGACTATGAAGTGATTGGTGCCGTCGGTCGTGGTGACAAAAGGCGAGCCTTGGCCGCTTTCGCTTGCGCTCCAAACGCTGGTAATGGTCGGCGGTTTGGCAGCGCCGATGCGGTAAGAATAGAGATTGTTATTGTTTTCGAACACAACATAAGTTCCCCTGGACGTCTGGTAAGTGGCTCCGGCCTGTATTATGGAGCCGCCGGCGACATGGGCTTGCGCCACGGGTCTGGTAATGCCGCCCAGGCTGGCGCGATTAAGCAAATACATATTGCCATCCTTGCCCAAAGCCACCACCAGATTGGAAGGATTGGCTCCGGGCACATCGACCAGCAACGGGCCTGATCCGCCGATGTCGGTGTCGCTGCCATCGAGCGAACTCCAATTGGTTGGGGCCCAATAGTTGGCCGTCCCATTAGTCAATACCAAATCCGGCGTGAGGTGCACGATGGCCTCGCCGCCGCCCCATGTTGTGGCGCCACTGGTGTTGCCGGTGGCGACGTACGGATCCACCCCGTCGCTGGCGATGCCGCCGACAGACCACGCGCCGCCCTTGTCGGCCGTCGTGGCCCAGCCCATGATATTACCTGGATTGTCCATCTGTATTCCCACGACCCAACCGTGATAGGTCCCGCAATCGTCGGCCAGCCCGCCGTAGGGCACATAGACGTTGCCGCTGACAACTGTCAATGCGCCGCGCTCTCCCTGGGCCAGCGATGTAAAGACTATTTTTCCTGAAACCGCATTGCTGTTGACATTCACCGGCCAGCCCGGATTCAGAGCGCCCGTGTCCACGTTCAGAGAAAAAACATGGTGTTCGACGGTGGACGTAACGGGATCCAACGTGACGGCGTTAAAGAACAGCGCCCGCGAAGGCAAATCGACCACCGGCGTGCCGAAAATTCCCCAAATAGGCGACACGTCGCCGCAGGGAAGCACACCGGCGGAAACCGGCGGAGCCACGTTGGTTTCCCAGACGATTCTGCCATCAAAAGCGTCGAGGGCATAGACACTGTTGGATTGCGTCGCAGCGATGATGACCGCTCTGCCTCGTGGGCCGCCTTCGATGTAAAGCGGTTGGGCGTAAACCTGCCCGGAAACCGTCCCATCAAAGGTCAGGTCGCGCGTCAAATTCGCCGCATTCGCCGGCGTAAACGCGGGATCAATGTATAAGCCATCGCGCGAAACGTGGTTGTGAAATTGAGTGACGTTGACATCGGCCTGGGCCGGCAAGGCTGCACTCAGTATGGCGACAAGGAAGCATGTCCGGATCGCGTGACGATTTACAAACAAGGCCGACGCAACGGCCATAGTCTGATTTTTGGACGACTTATTCATAACTCTCCTCAATGTCGGGACTCTTCTTACCCTTTAGGTTACAACTCCGCATTCCTACTGTCATGAACGCTCGCCAAAGCATAGCATTGTTTTTCTGAAACGCGAACAGCGATCTGCCGCCATCCGGGATTTGTCATAACTTTTGATGCTCAGCTAAAATGAGCTTGCACTCTGACGGAGCTCCGTCCCGTGATTGATATTGATGAAATTGCATTTGTGGCGTAAAAGCACCGCCTGAAAAACGCAGATTAACATGATATTGGAGGTCGCTACTTTGGATATTGGCCGAGGCACTTGCGACGACTTCGAGAAAGCCTTTCACGAAGCATCGCCCATAATTGCCTCCACGCCTGGCTACATTTCGCACGAGTTGCGTCGCTGCATGGAGAAACCGAGCCGCTATATTCTGCTCGTTAAGTGGCAGACGTTGGAAGCCCACACTGTCGGATTCCGGCAATCAGCTCAATATCAGCGCTGGAAAACTTTGTTGCACCATTTTTACAAGCCCGCTCCAACAATAGAGCATTATGACGCGCCTGTCGTCGGGACGTAAGAGTAGGCCAAAGCGTCTTCCGAACGCGTTGGTAGCACCCTAGTTCTGGGTGCTGGCCGTCGGTGAAGTATTCGCCGCCGGAACAAACAGCTTCCGATTACTGTCATCCTTTGGATCATCGGGACGCGGGTAATCGCGCCAGAGCCAGCGCAACATTTCCGGCATGATCGCGCCGCCCTGCTTGTTGGAATGGGTGCCGATGCCCCAGCAATAATTCATGTCGTAACCCTTTTCCGTCAGCGCCTGGACCATCTTGAGGTTTTGGGCGTGCCAGTCGCGTTTCCAATTATATTCGCCGCCATTGCGCCCGCGGCCTCGATTATCATTGAGACCGTCCTGAAGGTAAATGCGAATGGGCTTTCGCTCGCTTTGGCGGATGAGATCAGGGTAAACGTGTCCGCCTCGAATGTCCGTGAAGCTGCCAATGGTGCTGATGACTTTGTGGAATTGTTCGGGGCGCTGCCACGCCACTGTAAAAGCGCAGATTGCGCCTGAACTTGCGCCGACGATGGCGCGATTATCGGGATCTTTGGAAATGTTGTAGTCCTTTTCCAAAGTCGGCAGAAGTTCGTTCACGATGAGCTTGGCGTAATTGTCATTGAGTTCATTGTATTCGGTCGCCCGGTTATTGATGCTGTCGCCCCAGTTGGTGGAACTGGATTCCGGTTGGTCCGGCAGATGGCCCGGATTGATGAAGACGGCAATGGTCACAGGCATTTCGCGACGGTAGATCAGATTGTCGAACACGAAGGGAATGCGGTAATCGCCCGTCGAGCTGACAAACGCCTGGCCGTCCTGAAAAATCATCAGAGGCGTGGGTTGTTTGGCATCGTATTGCGCCGGAAGATAAACCCAGTAGTTGCGCGTCGTATTAGGGAACACCTGGCTGGCCAGCGTTAATGGGCTGATGACTTTCCCTCTTGGCACACCGTCATGCGGTTGCGAATCAGGCCCAAGACTATAGACGTCATCCGTGGGAGCGCCGAACGCGACCGGAATGCTTGGCAGCGTCACAAGAACCAGACAGGACCATGTCCGAACAGTGGAAAAGAGGCGATTCATAAGCATGTCTTTAAGGGGTATTGAAACGCCGCCGGCCTAGGATTCAAGTTCTTTCATCGGGTCAACGGGCTGAAATTTACATGTCTCACGGGCTGCCAAAATTGTCACACGGTTGTAAGTTGTACGCCACGGGTTTGGTCGTTATCGGGAAGTCGGCGTAAAATCCGTATTCGGTAAATGATTTTCACCGGGCTCTCGGTTGTGGGTATTTGTGGTCCCGAATTGATGATTCGCAAATAATCCGCCAAATACCAAAAGTGCGCCTGTGACAGTGCCTAACGCAGTGAACACCCATGCTCGGGAAGCAACCTCAACGGTTTTCCCTTCTTGAAGTAACGAAACGGATTGTCCAGCGTGCAATGATGAGAAGTTATCGAATTCCGGAAAATCGTATCCTCCACGATTACCGCTCCGCATGGTAAAGGTGACTTCGGCCCGTCCGTTCTCAATATTGTCGACGATGCCGGTTGTCCTAAACATGTTTAGCGTTGCCTTCGTTGAAAACCCGAGGAACAACAGCCAGAGAATTCCCACAGCAACAAGCATCATGGCAATTTTATCCGCGGCGCCACGAGTTTTTTCACTATGCAGATCTTCCTCGGAATTGGCTGAAAGTTTACCATTGGACGCAAGAATTTTGACGACAAAAACGCACCACGCTGATAGCGTTATCGCCGCGAGCATCCACGGCAATGAAGGATCACGGGCAAACCACCAAAAACTCCAACTGACCAGCAGAAAAAGCACAATTGCCGGACAGGCAAGCACCGCCGTTAAGCCGAAAAACAGCGCTTTCATAAGCAGGTTGTTCTGATCTTAACACCGCGACTCGCAAAATCAAGTGCTGCGCGATGCCATGCGTGAAAGTTTGGAAGACATGGCGATGCTTCGCGCCATTCAAATTGATGAAAAATCTCCGCTAATCACCCGCAAGCGATTATTTCGGCGACTCGAACGCGCGGCGTGAAGACTCTATTTCGGGACTCTATGCTCTCCTGACCCCAAGCTCCCGGTTCCAAAAAAAGGGCTTTACAGGTCTGGCATTCGATTTTAGAGTGGGCGCTTAAGAACTATTGATCGAATTGAATATGGAAAAAGGAAAGACGATAGCAGGGTTCCAATTGCACGAGCGCGACACAGGGTCCGCCGACGTGCAAGTTGCTCTTTTGACGGAGCGTATCAATCACCTGACCGAGCATTTGCAGAAAAACATCAAGGACCATAGCTCCCGCCGTGGTCTTCTTGTCATGGTCGGCCAGCGCCGCCGTTTGTTGGATTACCTCCATCATACCGATTTGCCGCGCTATCAAACCGTCACTAAGAGGCTCAAGCTGCGCCACTAACCGCTTTTTCTCTTCTGGGAAACTCCGTGCCCGAGCTTCGGACATGGCCCCGATCAATCTCATTGGCTTGGAAACGCGAACAAGCCAATGCTTAAGATGTGTTCGCGGAATAAAATTCCGCTGACTTGGGGTGATTTCAATCAGCACCCAAAACAAACAGGCGCAGCCGTTTGGTGTTGATTGAAGTTCCTTCAAGTCAGCGGGTTGGAAATCATTATGGCAGAAAGAGTCACAGCCCTCGTTGGGGGTAACGAAATCATTATCGAAACTGGCAAACTGGCCAAACAAGCCGACGGCGCAGTCACAGTCCAACTCGGCGAAACCATCGTTTTGGTCGCGGCAGTCGCGGCCAGCAAGGCCAAGCCGGGACAGGAATTCTTCCCGTTAACAGTCGATTACCGCGAGAAAGCGGCCGCGGCCGGCAAATTCCCGGGCGGTTATTTCAAACGCGAAGGACGCCCGACCGAAAAGGAAATTCTCACCAGCCGCTTGACAGATCGTCCCATTCGCCCGCTCTTCCCCAAGGGCTGGTTCAATGAAGTCCAAGTCCAGAGCGTCCTGCTCAGCGCCGATGGCGAAAACGATTCGGACATCCTCTGCATTATTGGCGCTTCGGCGTCATTGACTGTCAGTGACATTCCCTGGGACGGCCCGCTCGGTGCGTTGCGCATCGGCCGCGTCAACGGTCAATTCATCGCCAACCCGACCCACACCCAGCAGAGGGACAGCGACCTGGATCTTATCTATGTCGGCAACACCTCGGACGTGGTCATGTTTGAAGGCGCGGCCAAGGAGATTTCCGAGGCGGACTTTATGGCTGCCCTCAAATTCGGCCACGATTGCTGCCAGCCGCTGATTCAGGCGCAAAAGGAATTGGGCGCTCGCGGCGGCAAGAAGAAACGGCAAATCAACGTCAGCGTCGTGCCGGAGGACATTTTGCATGAGGCCAAGCAATTGGCCGGCGGTCGCATGGTTCCCGCGTTGCTGACCCATAAGAAGCTCGATCGCGAGGTGGCCGTTAAAACCCTCACGGACGAAATAGGCGCAAAACTTGTCGAAAAGTTCGGCGCGGAAAAAGTAACGGAGAACGTCCTCAAGGAAGCCTTTTATTACATCCAGAAGGAAGCTGTTCGCGGGCTTATCATGAAGGAAAGCAAACGGCTGGATGGGCGTGGATTTGACGATATTCGCCCCATTTCGTGCGAGGTCGGGTTGCTGCCGCGCGCGCATGGTTCCTCTTTGTTCTCGCGTGGCGAAACGCAGGCCCTGGCTCTGGTCACGCTGGGAACGACCGAAGATGCCCAGGAGTTCGATTCCTACACCGGCGGAGACACGCAGAAAAAATTCATTCTCCACTATAGTTTCCCCAATTATTCCGTCGGCGAAACGGGCCGCATCAGTGGTCCAGGCCGCCGTGAAATCGGCCATGGCGCATTGGCCGAGCGTTCCATAGAACCGATGCTGCCTTTGGACACCTATCCTTATGCCGTGCGCGTCACGAGCGAGATTTTGGAATCCAACGGCTCTTCTTCCATGGCAACGGTGTGCGGCGGCACGCTCGCGCTTCTGGATGCCGGAGTGCCTCTGAAACGGCCGGTGGCGGGGATCAGCATTGGCATTTGCACCGAGCATGATGACATGGACAAAATCAACTCCTACAAACTTCTCACCGACATCATCGGATGGGAGGACTCCTTTGCCGATATGGATTGCAAGATCGCCGGCACGGACCAGGGCATCACGGGATTTCAACTTGACTTGAAATTGCGCGGATTGCCCCACACCATCATGGCTGAGACGCTGGAAAAAGCGCGGATCGCGCGGCTTTCCATTCTGAACAGCATGGCCGGCACGCTGGCCGAGCCGCGCAAAGAAATGAGCAAGTACGCTCCGCGCATTGTCCAGGTCAAGATCAACCCGGAAAAGATCGGCGCTCTCATCGGCCCTGGCGGCAAGAACATCAAACGCCTGGTGGAAGAATCCGGCTGCGAGATCAACATCGACGACGATGGAACTGTGAACATTTACTCAGTTTCGGCGGAAGGCATGAAGATCGCGCGGGATGCCATCGAAGGCATGACGGCCGAAGCCGAAATCGGCAAGCTCTATCGGGGCAAAGTTGTCACTATCAAGGAATTTGGCGCTTTCGTGGAATTCCTTCCTGGCAGGGACGGCTTGGTTCACATTAGCGAACTCGCCAATTTCCGCGTGAAACAGACCGAGGATATCGTCAAGATGGGCGACGAAATCTGGGTCAAGTGCCTCGGCGTGGATGAGAAGGGCCGCGTTCGGCTGTCCCGCAAGGCAGCGATGGAAGATCGGGAGAAGGAAATGGGGCCAAAGCCGTAAGTTGCTGATTACAAAATAATTATGTGGCTCATAAAAGAATGAGCCACTTTTTTGTTTAAAAACATAATTTTCCCTATTGACATAGTATAGATAACTGCTATTGTTTCGCTGTCATGACCAGAAAATCTCGAACATGAAAAGCGAAAGGTTAAAGCGATGAACACCATTGTTGCCAAAGATTTGCCCAAGTTAAGTGCGAAACCCGTCTATGAACGCCGGGCACTGGACCGGATACTTTCCCCGCTGGAAGACGTTGCCGGGCGCTCTACCCATTTGATACGCACGCTGCCTTCCAAAAACGGCGCGCCTCATCCGTTGATCCCGCGCTATCTCTATCTGGGCGAACGCGGTGGTGGCGATGTCATTCGCCTGGGGATTTTCGCCGTCATTCATGGCGACGAACCCGAGGGTGCGCTGGCCGTAAATCGCCTGGTAACGCTGCTGGAACGCGACCCGGAGATTGCGCGTGGTTATGCGCTGTTTCTATATCCGGTTTGCAATCCAACCGGCTTTGAGAACGGCACTCGCCATTCGAGTTCGGGAAAAGACCTCAATCGTGAGTTTTGGAAGCAGTCCGCTGAACCCGAAGTGCGGGTTTTGGAATCGGAGATTTACCTCCACGCTTTTGACGGCTTGATCACGCTGCACTCGGACAACACGAGCGACGGCATGTACGGTTATGTGAATGGATCGGTCCTGTCCGAGAATTTGTTGGAACCGGCGTTGCGCGCGGCGGAAAAGTTTTTGCCGCGCAACCGGGGTGGCGTCATTGACGGTTTTCCGGCCAGGGATGGAATCATCTACCGCTCCTATGATGGCGTGCTTCGCTCTGTGCCGGGCGTGGATCGTCCGCCCTTTGAATTGACCCTCGAGACACCGCAACAAGCGCCGCTTCACCTGCAAGTCGAAGCCACGGCGGCAGCTTTGCAGGCCATTCTCCAGGAATACCGCCAACTCCGCGCCTTCGCCCAGAACATATAATCGAACAAGCCTCCGCGTTAGCTCGGGTGCGTTTTGCGCTTCTATTTTCGCCGCAGTCAGACTAGTGTCTCCTTCTGGTCTGATGTTCGATGAATGAAGCGCCGCATTTATATCGTTGACGATAATGCCCAAGTTCTGGAAACCGCCATTGCCGTTGTCAGTGCCGTGATGCCGGAAACCGCCGTGACCGGCTTCGGCGATCCTCTGAAAGCACTGGAAGCCATCAAATCAAGTCCGCCGGATTTGATCATCTCCGACCAGCGCATGCCCTTGATGCAGGGCAGCCAATTGCTGGAGGAAGTGCGGGTCGCGGCTCCAGAAACCTTGCGCATCATGATGTCCGGCCACGTTGCTCTGGACAAATTGACGGCCATCACTTCCGCGCATCAGTACGTGGCCAAACCATTTGATGCTTTTCAACTCAAGAAAATGCTGGAACGGACTTTTGCGGCCCGCGAGCGGGTCCACGACAAGCAATTGCAACTGGTGGTCATTTCACTGCGCTCGTTGCCGTCATTGCCCCAGGTGCATCACATTCTGCTCACGGAATTGGAGAACAATCGCGGCGCCAGCGCGGTCATTGGCCAGATGGTCGCGCAGGATGCCGGCCTGTCCGCCAAGGTGCTGCAATTAGCCAACTCGCCGCTGTTCGGACATGATTATGTTGTCAGCAGCCCGACAGAGGCTGTTCTTTGTCTGGGCACGAGCATGATCGCGGCCGTCGTGCTCTCGCAAAGTCTCTTTAAGCATTATCACTCCATTGCGCATCCGGAGTTTTGCCTGGAGCGAGTTTGGAGCCATTGCTGGAAAACGGCGGCGCTGGCACAATGCTATTGCCGGGAAAAGGAAATGCCCCGCCAAACGCAGGAGGAAGTTTTTTTGGCTGGACTGCTGCACGAGACCGGCCGGTTGATTCTCATGGACAATTTCCCGGCCCAATACCAAACCGCCTGTAATTCCGCCCGCAAGGCTGGTTCGTCCCTTGGCCCGCATCTCCGCGCGGCCTTTCATGTTGCGCCCTGCGAAATCGCCGCCTACTTGCTGGATTTGTGGGGAATGCCAGCCACCGCCGTGGCCGCCGTTTCTTTTTTGGAACAACCGGAAAAGGAAAACGCCACCGCATTCACACCTGCATCGGCCCTTTACATTGCGGACCAAATCGCATCGAGGGAAACTCCGCCGGATCCATTTGACGCGGAAGAATGGAATGTTGCCTACCTGCGCTCCATCGGCGGCCCCGAAGATATGGATTCATGGGCCAGGAGTGACGGTGGCGCCGCATGACCGGAGCTTTGATCAACGCCCTCGGTATCGTTGTCGGCGGAGCTTGGGGCTTGGCGGCCCTAAAACCCATTCCCCCGCCTTTCCCATCCGCGCTCAAGGGCATTCTCAGCCTCTGTACGATAGGGCTCGGACTGAAGCTTGCTTGGGTCAGCGTCAACGGGAGTTTCCGCCAAATTCTTGAAGAACTTGGGATCGTCCTCTTGGCGCTGATTTTGGGCAAAATGACTGGTAAATTGCTGCGCTTGCAGAAGCTGTCCAATTCCATCGGAAGGCGCGCCACTCGGACCTTGGCCGCGCCGTCGAGCCAAAGCAAAAGCCGCCGCAACGAGGGCTTCCTCATGGCCACCGGACTTTTTTGCGCCGGACCACTGGCCTTGCTGGCGTCGGTCCAGGAAGGATTGAACGGCTTCTCACCTTTGTTCCTGGTCAAAGCGGGAATTGACGGACTGGCTACCTATGCGTTTTGTGAGACATTCGGCTGGGGCGTCATTCTTTCGGCCCTGCCGGTGCTGGCATTGGAGAGCGCGTTGATTCGCGGCACGCAACTGCTGGAACCGCTCTTGCGGGGACGGCCTTGGCCATTGTTCGACCCCGTCAATGCCGTCGATGGCCTGCTCGTCTTTTGTGTAGCGATGATCATTTCGGGTCTGAAGAAATTTGAAGTGGCCGATTATTTTCCCAGCCTCGTCTTTGCGCCGCTGCTGACCTGGTGGCTATGGCGGTGACGGTCCATGCTGCCGGAGCTTTTTGATCGCGGTTTTTCCTCGCAATATTGATCGTAATCATAATCGTATCGGTTTGATCGAATTCTATATGAAGCGATTGACGTTCTTGCTTGCGCTGTTCGCCGCTTTTGCCGCGGTCGCGCAAACCAATCAAGCCGACGCCACAGACGTTTTGTCCCGTCCTCTTTCACGCGCCGATGCCGTTCAGATTGCCGTGCGCCAAAATACCTCCATCCTCAAGGGCAATGCCGACTTGCGCGCCTCTTATGGCGTTCAAGTGCAATTGCGCGCCATTGCGTTGCCCCAATTTTCCATTGGCGGCGGTTACAACTACTTGCAACCTACTCTTATCGAAAATTTTCCGGCGCCGCCGCCATACAGCAGTTACGTGCAAATCCCCAATCAAAACTGGAACGCGGACGTCAAGGTGCAGCAAACGGTTTATGCCGGCGGGCGCATCACTTCGGCGTTTCGTTCCGCCAAGCTGACCCGCGAACAGGCGCTGCTCAATTATCAAACCACCCTGGCCGATACGCTGCTGGCCGTGCGCGTCGCTTACGATGATGTGCTTATGGCATTGCAGCAAGTGGCGGTGCATGAGTCTTCCGTCCAATTGTTGACGCAGGAATTGGACGACGTCAAAAAACGTTTCGACGCGGGTACCGTGCCGCAATTTGACGTGTTGCGCGCGCAAGTCGAATTGGCCAACGAGCGTCCGCGCCTGATCCAGGCCAAAAACGATCTTCGCATCGGCAAGAACAACCTGCTCAATCTTCTGGCCGTCCGTCTGCCCAAGACTGTTTGGGAAGATGTTCCGCTGCAATTGAGCGATACCCTGGACCAGCCGCCTTATGACATCGATCTGCCGAGTGCCTTGGGACGCGCCCTGGAAAAGCGGCCGGAACTGGCGGCGTTGCGCAAGGCCGAAGCTCTCCGCCGGGAGGATTTGATTAACGCCAAATCCGGCTACAAACCGAATGCGCAAATTTATGGCGGCTACGATTGGAACAGCCTCCCCTACGAAAACAATTTGAATGCGGATTTGTACGGGTGGGTCGCTGGAGCGCAATTGAGCTGGAACCTTTTCGATGGTCAATTGACGCGCGGCAAAATCATCGAGGCCAAAGCGCGTCACGACCAGGCGCAGCTCGACGTGGAGCAATCCGGTCGCCAGATCGAACTGGACGTGCGGACAGCGTATTCAAACTTTATTGAAGCGCGTGAAGTGCTCGATTCACAAAAACTAGTGCAGGAACAAGCGCAGGAAGCATTGCGGCTGGCCGAAGCGCGGCAGAAAGCCGGCACTGGCACGCAGTTGGACGTGCTCAGCGCGCAGACGGCATTGACCCAGGCCCGCACCACCCAAGTTCAGGCACTCCATGATTACGCCGTCGCCCGCGCCCGCCTTCAACGCGCCCTCGGCGAGGACATGGAAATCATCCAAAAGTGAGAACTGCGCTAAGCAAAAGGTATCGCGCTGCGGGACCACCGGGTTACGGCCCAGGCACCGCGAACGTTGCCACCAATGGCCGATGATCGGAGGCCAGACCCCAATTGGGCATGGTCAAAATATACGTCTCATCTTTGAGCCAGTTATTCTTCATGCCGCGCCCGAGCAGGATGTAGTCAATGCGGCTATAGACGTCCTCCTTCGCGTAATAGTGCGTCCAAGTGATGCGGCGCGCGTCGTGGCTGGAATTGGCACTGGCATCATCGCCATTCCGCTCAGCGGGGCGGGTGTCAAACAATCGCGTTGCTCCGCGGCCCATGATCATGCGGACCGGCTTGGAATCCTGCACGTCGTTGAAATCGCCGACCACGGCGAGGTTCTGCGCGGGGTCCTGGGCGAACCGGGCATCGATGACACGGCGCAACGCCGCCGCTTCCTCATAGCGCCACTCCTCTTCGTCGGCAATGGCGGACGGGCGGCGGGATTTTAAGTGCGCGGCGATCAGCGTGAAGGTGTAACGGGGATTGACTTGAAGGTCCAACTCGGCAAAGCCCCGGCTGACGAAAAGGCGGCGTCCGTCAAGCAGAAAGTTCTCATTGGTATGCGCGCGGCGGCCAACAATCGCAAAACGGCTCAGCACGGCCAGATGGATATTTGTATCAAATCCAGTGATCTCGTCCCAGAAAGGAAGATCGAGTCCGCTGGATTTAAGGTTTGACTGCAATTCCAGCAAGGCATTGGTCGCGCCCATTTCTTCCAAGGCGATGACGTCGGGTTTGATGGCAAGAATGCACTCCCGAACCTTGGCTTGGGCCGCGGCAGATTTGACATGGCGCGCGCCAGACGCGGCATCGAGATAATTCTCCACATTGAAAGTGGCGAGGCGAAAGATTTGCGGTTCCGCCCACGCCGTTTGCGTCAAGCAGAGCCACAGGAGCGGTCCCAGCCAGCGCAAAAATGAAACGGAAAACATGGGCGGAGCGTAGTCTCGGCACGGGCCGGCGTCAAAGCGAACGTGGTAGAACTGATGGGCTTATCGCGCCGGACCAAAGGCCGGTAGATACACTGCCACTAGAATGGCAGAATCCGAACGGCCATAATTGTGAAGTTAAGCCTTCCTATTAAGATTTGAGGATAACAACAAATTGAGCCTCCCCTCATTGAAATAGCAGCAATGAGGGGAGGCTCAATTTTGTATATTCCTTGTGATTTTGTCAATCAAATGTGATTTTAGTTAATCGAAAACTTGTCACGTTTGGTGAAGCTTTCGGCAGGCGCAGGGCGGCCAGCCCACCTCCGATTTGATGGTAAACTTGAATTTGCCGACGCATGCACGCATCCGACTTTGATTACTCGTTGCCGCCCGAATTGATTGCCCAGGCTCCGGTTCCACAGCGGGATCAGTCTCGGCTGATGGTCCTGGACCGCGCCACGGGAAAAATCGTTCACCGGCACTTTTTCGATTTGCCGGAGTGTTTATCCGCCGGAGATGTCCTCGTTCTCAATGATTCGAGAGTCATTCAGGCGCGGTTGCGGGCGCGCAACATTTCCACTGGCGGCAATTTTGAAGTGCTTTTGCTCGAAGAAAATGCGCCCAACGACTGGTGGGTGATGATGCGTCCGGGCAAACGGGCCAGACGGGGCACGAAAATGCAAATGCTTCGTTTGGACAAAAATCCTTCGGCCTACGAAGCGACTGTGCTCGAAGTGAACGCCGCGGGCCATCGCCGCCTCCAATTTGGCGGGCCGAAAAATATATTGACAGAATTGGACGCCATGGGGGAAACGCCGCTGCCGCCTTACATTGAGCGGGCCGGACTGCAACCGGCGGACCGTGAGCGCTACCAGACCGTCTATGCGCAAGCGGCGGGGTCCGTCGCCGCGCCGACGGCTGGGTTGCACTTCACACCCGACTTGCTTGCGAAGATTCGCGAGAGGGGGACGCGCGTTTGTTTTGTCACACTCCATGTCGGCCTGGGAACCTTTGCGCCGGTCAAGGCGGAGCAATTGGAAAATCACGTGATGCACGAAGAGCTATTCGTGCTGAGCGCGGAAACGGCGGACGCCATCGGCGAAGCCAGGAGAACAGGGCGCCGTATTATCGCGGCGGGCACCACAACATTGCGCGTCCTGGAAAGCGCTACGCAGCCGGGCGAAGGCCGCACGCGCATCTTTATTCATCCGCCGTATCTATTCAAAACAGTTGATGTCCTGCTGACGAATTTCCACCTGCCTCGCTCGACGTTGCTGATGCTGGCCGCCGCCTTTGCCGCGCCCGGAGAAACACATGGACGTGATTTAATTCTCAAAGCCTATCAGGAAGCCGTGGCGCAGCGGTACCGATTTTTCAGCTACGGCGATGCCATGCTGTTGCTATGAGGCGGGTTGCTCGGCTTCGCGCGCCATCAGCCACAGGGCATCAGACAGGCGGTTCAAGTAAATTATAATTTCCGCGTTGTGAAGCTGCCCCGCCTCTTGCAGCGCGCAAACACGCCGCTCGGCCCGCCGGCAAGCGGTGCGAGCGACGTCGAGCGTAGCCGCGGCCACATTCGCGCCTGGAGTCGCCCAACCTTTAAAGGAAGGTTTGCGTCCCTCGATCTCTTTCACTATGAGGTCCAGCTTGGCCGTTAGGTCGCCAGTGACAACCGAATAGCCGTCTTTGAGGTAGCGCGGCAAATCGTCGGGTTGCGTGGCCAATTCGCCCATCAAAATGACCAGGTCTTTTTGAATGCCCTCCAAACGTGAGTTCTGTGATGCATCCGGCGTGGAAGAGCGGGCCAGGCCCAGCGCGGCATTGAGCTCATCCACAGCGCCGTAAGCCTCGACGCGCGGGTGGCATTTCGAAACGCGCCGATTGTACATCAGGCCGGTCTGGCCGGCGTCACCGGTTTTTGTGGCAATGCTCATGCCGATTGACTTTGCGCCAAAGTTCCGTATTCTCGCTCAAGTGCTATGAACTTCAAACTCATTCTTAAAGCGCTACTCATTATCGCCATGCTGTCCTTATTGGTCATCATGGGCCTAAACAACCCGGAAACCGTCCATCTTACGATGCCTAGAATTCTGCCGCGTCCGCAGTCTCTCCCCGCCGCTGGGATGTACTTCGCGTTCTTTGGAATCGGTTTTCTCGCCGGAGCAGTCATCATGTCCGGCGGCGGAAAGAAAAGCGGCGGGAGCAAATCAGCCAAGGTGCAGACCTGACAGCCTGGCGTTTAGGATTGAGTCACCGCCCGTTTGTAGGCGACGATCCCCTCGACGATCGCGCGCGCCATGCGTTTTCTAAAGGCCGAATCGTAAATGTTCCTCGCGTCCTGGGGATTGCTTAAAAAACCGCCTTCGATAAGGATCGCCGGCATGTGCGCCAGCCGCAGCACCTCGAAATGCGACCTCTTTAAACCAAGATCCTCCACTGGCAAATTGTGGGTAATGCTCTTTTGGATCTGGTAAGCGAGCAAAACATTCCGGTCGTCCTGCGTGTTGCCGGTTTCTGCCGGATGGTATGATTTTCCGCCGCCCTCATCGCTGGAATTCATGCCGGGCGGCGCCATGCAAAAGACTTCCACTCCATGTATGCCGGCCGTGTCCGCCGCGTTGTAATGCAAGCTGACAAAGAGGTCCGCCCCCTGGCGTGACGCCAGTTGCGGGCGGTCGGGCAGTTCGACCATTTCGTCCTTGGATCTCGTCATGATGACCTTGAACCCTTGCGCCTGCAATAGCTCCGCCGTTTCCCGCGCCAGCAGCAGAGTATATTTCTTTTCGTAATTATGTCCCTGGGCTTTGCCTGTGTCCTTGCCGCCATGGCCGGGATCGAGGCAAATAGTCCGTAGCGAGTTGGTGGATTTGTGGGGCGAAATCAGTGGCTCAATGGTTGAACGCAAATCCTCCAGGGAAATCAGCGCCACGCCGCTATGATTGACGACTGGCAAAGAGAGCCAAACATAAACGCCGAAAACTTCCGCCCGGCGCGAATCGATGGAAAAATTCAGCCGCGCAGAAGGGCCGGACATATCAATTTCGCCGTTGCTCTTGTTCCATTTCATGGTGCAACCGGAAGACTCGCCCCATTCAGCAATCCGAACGTAGTCGCTGCCGGAGATGGGGATATGTTCCAGATTGCGCAAGCCCCCCTGCGTGGACGCGGTCCATAAAACTGCGGAAAAAAGGGCGGCGGCCATCCTCATGTTTCCGCGCAGTTAGCATCGGAGGCCAGAGCAATTCAAGCACACAATTTTAAGGCACCAAGGAAGTCCAAATACTGTCGCCAAACTTCGCGCGAAATTTTTCGATCATGTTTTCCGCCGCGTTGCGGTTGGGAACGAGAGCGAAGGTCGCCGAACCGCTGCCGGACATCAGCGTCGCCGCCGCGCCGTTTTCACGAAAGAATTCCTGGAACAACGCCAACAGCGGATATTTGCGCAACGCCGGAGCTTCCAGCGAATTATAAAATTCCTTTCCCGCCTCCTCCAGAGTGGTTTGCAAAAGCGTGATCAGCCGCTGGGCGCGTCCGGCCGTCCCATTCAGAGCCGCTGGAAAGTTCGCCAATTGCTGGTAAGCCCACGGGGTGGAAATGCCGAAGCCAGGACGGACCAGCACAAAACAGACGCCACGCATGGCCGGAAAGGGATGCAGGCCCTGAATGACTTCACCGCGGCCTGTCGCCAATGCGGGCGCGGACTGCATAAAGAATGGAATGTCCGACCCCAATGAAGCTGCCATTTCCACCAACTTGAGCGCCGTCAATGGCTGGCCAAAAAGTTCGTTAAGGGCCGATAACGTGACGGCTGCATTTCCGCTGCCACCGCCCAGCCCAGCCGCGATCGGGATGTTCTTTTGCAGATGGATTCGGACCCCGTCGCCGGAACCGAGGCCGGCGGCTTTGGCGAAGAGGCTGGCGGCTTGAAAGACGAGATTCCTGGAATCGACCGGCAGCCGGGGATCGCTGCAAGTCAGTTGAATGCCTGAGGATGCGTGTTCAAAGGAAAGGTGGTCGCACAGCGGCACCGGGTGCATGACCGTTTCCAATTCATGGTAGCCATCAGGCCGCTTTCCCAGGATGTTCAGCAGAAGATTGACTTTGCAGCATGACGCTTTCTCCAGCATTGGAACAAAGTGTCCACCGGCACCGACGATGCCGCGCCGCCTGAACTAATTGTCGAAAACGTGGAACCGGCTGCCCGGAATGATCGGCGCGATGTCTCCGCCAGCAAACCCCAAATTTGTATCTGGCGACAGGATCGAGTCTGAAAGCCAGTTGGGTTTATAGCTGTCAGGATAAACTGGATCGGTAGGGCGGATGAGCGGGCCGTAATCCCCGGGCCTATGATTGGGAATGGGAAAAGTCACCACTTCATACATCCCGAGGAATGTCCGTTTGATGCTCCGGTCAAAACCGTGGAAGAGGCCGGTGGTATAGGATTGGTCTGGCGATCCAAACACGGCCGTTTGCTCAAAGCTGCGGCGCATTTCGCCGCCACGCATGAATTCGCCCATATTGTTGATGCCACGCCCTAATTTTTGTTCAGGTCCGGCGCAACCGGCGACAAGGCACGCCAAAACGGCAACAGGGCACAAAACAGAAAACTTCTTAAGCATATTTACACTCTTGGCGTCAATTTAAGACACCTTTGGCTTTCTTGTCCAGTATTTTTTTTGACATCGGCTCGATTCGAAAAGTTGAGACGAAATCGCAATCGGGACGAAAGATTTCCTAATCGACAGTCCACAGAATGACTGAGTCCTGGTCCTCAATATAGACGCGGTCGCCAGCCAGCACCGGTTGGGAGTAGGTGGCGCTGTCGGCCACCTTGATGGTGGCGACTTCCGTATAGGCTTTGTCGCTGGGCTGGAAAACGATGAGGTGCGATTTAGGCGTCAACGCAATCAACTCCGAACCCGCGTCAAGAATAGAACCGAAAGACCCGCGTTGCGTGTTGGACTCGTTCCAGGCGGTCTGCCCGGTCTTGGCGTTGATGCAGTAGAATCCAGCCTTGTCGGAAAGGCCATAGAGAAAGCCGTCCTTTAAAACGGGCGTGCAAAATCGGGGCGACAAATCGGCATTGGTCCAGAGCGGCTTGCCGGTGATTTTGTCCCCGTCCTTCTCCAATTGCACCGCGACGGCGCCGCGACCCAGGCCGGTATAAATAAGCGTCGGCCCATCCACGATGGGCGTAGTAGTATTGACGCCCATGCCGCTCGGTTTGAACGGCGATTCCCACGCCAGCGTGCCATCGGCCGCATTGATGGCGACGATGCGTTTGTCAGTTTGAGTGACGATGAGCTTGCTCCCGCCGACGGACATCTCCACCGGCGAACCGTAAGCGGGGCCATCTCCGTTCCATCGCCATTTTTCCGCGCCAGTGGACAAATTATAAGCGACCAGTGCGCCATTAGTGGGCGAACCTAGTTGCGCCATGCAAAGGCCGTTAATGACTAAGGGCGAACTCGAAGTGTAAAATTTCGGATAGCCGCGAATGTCATTCTTCCGCCACGCCAATTTGCCATCGGCGGCATCCAGGCATGACAGCGTGCCGCGAACGCCGAGCGTGACGACTTTGCCTTCGGCCACAGTGGGAGAACTGCGCGGGCCGGGGTGCTGTCCCGCCGGACCGTCGGCGGGCAATGACTCATATTTGTCGCTCCAGATGACTTTGCCCGTGGCGGCGTCCAGGCATTGGGTGACTTCATTCTCGTCCGCCCGCGCGAAAACAAATAATTTGTCGCCCACCAGCGCGGGTGTGGCGTCGGCCTGGCCCACGGCAACTTTCCATTTCTGGTGCAATTCCTGGGGCCAGGTCTTGGGCGCGCCGAAACCGGAGACTTTGTCGTCGCGGTTCGGCCCGCGCCATTGCGGCCAATCCTGCGCCGTAGCGCGAAAGTTGAGGGGCACGAAGGTCAGACCCGCGATGAGAGAAACCGTGCTTTTAGCATTCTTCATAAAAGATTCCTATGTAGGGGTTGACGGCCAGCAGCATAACACTGGCAGACCGCCTTTGGCAAGCCCAACATTGAAACAGTCTTGGTATCGGCTCAGCGCTGGCCTGTGCCAGAATGGTGAATGTCACTTAAAGTCGACAAATCGCGGGCTGACCTCTCAGCCGTTTTTGATGGTGGCTGATGTTCGTATAACACCTGATAGGCGATGCCGCTGCCATGGTGTACGGTCATGCCCGCTTTTAAAACCAAATGCATAAAGTCATTGAAGAAATGTAAACAAATAAGAAATGGAAGGTCTATATGAGTAAAAACCCTTTATTGAGGACTATGGGGAACGGTGCGAAGCGAATTCCCGTGGGCCTCGGCTTTGCGCTCGCGCTGGCGTTCCTGCATGATAACGCCTCGGCCAATGAAGTGTTGCTCGGGACGGCCAATAATTTCGCGGTCTTGGCCGGCTCCGCCATCACATCCACCGGCACAACGGTCATCAACGGAGGCAACGTTGGGGAATCTCCAGGCTCTACGATTCCAAGTGGCTTTCCGCCGGCAACCATAACCCCGCCCTTCACCACGGAGTTGGGTAATGCGATTGCCCTGCAAGCGCAAAACGACTTAACGACTGCCTATAACACCGCCGCTCACCTCCCGGTGACAACGACTCTCACGGGCACGGATCTCGGAGGGCTGACCCTCACGCCTGGGGTTTACTTCTTCGCTTCATCAGCACAGCTCACTGGACAACTGACGCTCAACGACCAGGGCAACCCTGACGCAGTTTTCGTTTTCCGGATCGGATCAACCCTCACCACGGCATCAGATAGTTCTGTGGTAACAATCAACGACCCCGTCACTCCGGGCATCAGTGTTTTTTGGCAAATCGGCAGTTCGGCGACGCTTGGAACGGGCACTGACTTCGAGGGCAATATCCTGGCTCATACATCCATCACGGCAGACTCCGGCGCATCAGTGGAAGGCCGGCTCTTGGCCGAGAACGGCGCGGTGACCTTGGACGACAACGCTATTACGGTGCCACCGGCGGAGGTGCCGCCAGGCGGAGGCGGAGGGGGAGACGTGCCGGATAGTGGCAACACGCTTCTACTGCTAGGCTCCGCTTTGGCGGGTGTGTTTGCTTTTGGACGGAGGCTCTCCCTGTTGCTCGGCAAGCCCGAATGATGGGACCGTAACTTGACCGTTAGTCTTTGCGACAGATTATGCCAACGAGAAACGCAACCAGATCGAACCCGGCTTTTGAGATAGCTGTGGCGCGAGTTCAATCCAATCTGACGGCCTGGCGCCAGCGGCACAAGCGCCGAGAGGCGATCCCGGAGCCCTTGTGGTGTGAAATGGCCCAAGTAGCGCGATCTCACGGGCTGAGTCCGGTAGCACAGGCTCTCCGGGTAAATTACACTACCCTGAAGCGCCGGGTGCTATTCTACCACATGGCAACACCCCGGCCGACTGGCCGCTTTATTCGACTTTAGACAAGGCTTCTTTTACTGGCAGCTTTGTCCGCAAATCAGCGGCGAGTCCGAGGTTGGGCACCCTCCCTGGCTCCAGTTGTCGGGAAGATGCTCCGCTCAATCCGGGATAAGTTGGCAGCGAGCGTACATTCTCCAACATAGAAATATGCTGCGAGTCCGCATGAACCTATGATGGCTTGGCGGCGAGTCGAGCCCGTCAAACTTGTCGTTCCCGGATTTGTTTTTGCGAATTCGCCATACATGAATCGAGCAAAGTGAGGGTGTCCAGAAACTGTGATGCAGATGCTCATTCGGGAGGTCGCCAACCTCTCAGATCCGCGCAGAGAGCACCAAAGCCGTGGGGAAACAGCTTTTCTAAATTACCAAGGTCCAAAACAAGCCGGGAAGCTGCAGCCTTCATCTTCTCGGTTTCAACCGCTAGCGAGGGGCGTTCTGTTCCATAAAGTTCCTTTTTCAGGCTCGCCTTGGAATAAGGGGGTTGGCCTCGATTCAGTCCGTTAATCCAGGCGGCCTCAGCGACGTGAGGGTAAACGCCGCACAGAAGCCACGCCTCGATTGCCGGTACTGCCAATCCCAAAGCTATTTTTAATTCAGGCCGGTTTGGCATGGGACGGATTTGTTGTCGCACTTCCTTCACAATTTCCCGCAGTTGGCATAGACGGCACTTTGGTTCGTTCGTGTTCGGTGGTTCATGCGACGGTCCATGGGGCGGAGTCCCGTTAGAATCAACAACAAGCACGAAGCCTTCGGCGTCAGTGCGATAGTGCAATTCCTTAAGAACTGGACGCAATGCGGTTCGGACAGTCGGCCATCCGCTGCGATACCGCAGGCCTGAATAGCTGACAGACGCGGTCTGTTTGCCAAGAATGGCCTCGGTAAGGATTGTCAGTGCAACCTGGTCTGCCGGAGATTCTGCGAAATAGGCGACTCTCATGTCCCCGCTGGCACGCCACCGAGTACGCCGCTGTACCAAACCTCGCTCAAAGGGGCGTCGCCAAGAATTTCTTCCAAATCCGTTCGATCCGAGAGCCGGGAAAATTTGGATTCCAAACCTTGCTTTTCAGCAATCACGATTTCGTCAGGATGTTCGCGGAAAAGGTCCAGCAAATAGGGATTGTGCGTTGTGGCAATAACTTGAACGGGTTCCCGATTTTCGCCCGAGTCTTTGGGATAGGCCAAACGGTAGAGCGCATCACGTACATCTCGAAGAAGGCGAGGATGCAGACCGCGATCTGGTTCTTCGAGGCAGATAATGGAAGGAGGTTCAGGCAGATATGCAATGGTTAGCAAAGCCAGCGCAATGAGCGTGCCGTGAGACAGGTCGTTAGCCTTAATGGCGTGCTGGCCTTCGCGAGTTCTAAGTACGATCCCTCGTTGGCTGTTATAGGTAGTTTCGAAAAGAATTCGATCAAATTCTGGGATCCACCGACCCAATTGATTATTCAGAGCTTCAAACCGCTCTGGATTCTTATCACGAAGACCATCCAGAACTCCGGCTAAATTAGCGCCATGGTGCGCCAGTTCCATGTGAGGAACGAGGTTAACAGGCGCGGCAATCGCAATCGCGTCAAGCGAAAAAAATCTTGCTCTAGCCAACGCTTCAGGAGCCTTTTGAGATTCATCATTTAATGCCGAGGGCCCAATTGCTTGGAAAATTGGTCCTGAAAGGCCAACGTTACTTTTCCAAACGACTTGCACAATCATTGGAGGTCCATCTCCAGTCCAAGTACCTACAATTGAAGTTGTGCTCTGGATCGACGAGCCTACACTCCGGCTCTGGAGTAACAGGCTGGAATTGCGGAGAACCTCAAAGCCCCGTAAAGCAGTGCTTTTTCCGCTTCCGTTGGGCCCCATGATAAGCGTAAATGGCCGGAGTGGTAACGTCGTGTCGCGTAACGTGCCAAAGTTCTCGAATTTGATTGATTCAAACATAGTCTCAGCCCAGCAATTCACTCATAACGCCGGTACGGCTCAAAATCCAGCATTTTGAGAGCCTTTGATTCCAGGAAACTAACTCTCCGCTTTTTGGACTTCGGCCCGGAGCAGGTCGTGCAAGCTAATGACGCCTCGAATAAGCCCCGCCTCGTCCACCACGACCACAAATTGTGTGCTGGAGTTGATCAGAAGCGTTTGCAATTCGCGGATGGTTTGATTGGCCCGGCATGTCGTGACCGGCTCCAGCTTGGGAGCGCGCCTTTCCGTGAGGGCCGCTTGGGCTTCCTTCCGTGTCAAAACACCCATAGGCACACCTTCGCGAACAACTGGGAATCGCTCAAAAGGGTGAGCCCTGAGTAGGTGCTGAATATCTGAGGGAGTGAGAGCAGCGGTGATGACTACAGGCCGGTCGGTCATAACGGCGCCGACTTCTGATTGCTGCCAGCTTAGCAAGTCGCGCGGTGGACGGATTTTTTCGATACGATAACCGTCCTGCAGCAAAAGCGCGTCGTAAAAATTTTCGTCGTTCATTTTGCGGCTGATGCTTTGGCTGACGAGTGCGCCGATCATCAGCGCGGGCAAGAGCGAGAATTCATGCGTCATCTCGAATACGATCAAAATGCCGGTCACCGGAGCTCCCACCACGCCGCCCAGCGTCGCGCTCATACCCACGACGGTCAGGAGGGTGAGATCGGAATGAACCGCCGGCCATTCCAGTCCGACAATGCCCGAAACGAGAATTCCGACCATCCCGCCGAAAAACAGGCAGGGCGAAAAAATGCCGCCGCATCCGCCGAATCCGTAACTGCAAATGGTGGCCATGAATTTGGCCAGGAGCAACAGGGCGGCGGTGTCCCAGGCAATCTTTCCTGTCAAACCTACGGAAAGATCGTCATAGCCGAGACTGAAAACGCCCAGATGGCCGGTCCAGCAAAAGACGGAAACGCCCAGTCCCCAGGTAATCAGGCCGCCCATGACAGGCAGCAGCCAAAGAGGAACCCTGCCGAAGCCCTTGGTCCATTGCCGCAGGCCGAGGGCGAAGCGTTGAAAACCAACTCCCACCAGGCCGGCCAGGGCCGCGACCACCGGCGTGAGCAGGTAGGCGTGCCACGCCGGCGATTCAATTTTGCCCAAAGTAAATGCCGGCTGCGCGCTAACAATGCCATGCACGACCAGCGCGCCGATCACCGAGGCGAGCAGCACGCTGCCGAGCAAGCGGCTGTTCAAATCGCCAATGATTTCTTCGAGAACAAAAGTGATCGCGGCCAGGGGCGCGTTAAACGCGGCCGCCAATCCCGCGGCTGCGCCTGCGGCGGACGCGGCCCGCCGGTTTTGTTTGGCCTCGCCGCCCAAACCCGCAAGAGTGGCTGCAATCGCGCCACCCAATTGCACGCTGGGCCCTTCGCGTCCAAGGCTCGTCCCGCCGCCAATGCTGACCACGCCGGCGACAAATTTCACCCAGGCCACGCGAAAGGGAACGGTCCCGAAATCCTTCCAAAAGGCCAATTTCAATTGCGGAATGCCGCTGCCGGCGGCGATGGGGCAAAAGCGATTCAAGAGAAGACCAACGACCACCGACGAGCCTACCATGATGGCCAGGCTGCCCAAAATGAATGTCATTTTGGATTCACCGGAAAGGGCGACCAGCCCCTTCCTATAGAACAACGTGATGCATAATTGGAATGCCACCGCCGCCAGCCCCGCGCCTAGGCCATAGGCGCAACTGTAGAGCCACGTCCGCGTCTGTTTGGGCAACCGTTGGAGGTACCCAGCAACCAAGTAATTTTTCAAAGTAAGAGTGATATTTCACCGCTTCCACAATTTCAACAGGCAAATGATCCACCGAAACGCGGCTGCAATGTCAGTGAAGACGAAACGGAATGAAGCATCTTCCCGGCAAAATCAAATTGGAACAGTGGTCGGAGCGAATTGTCCAATTTTTCAACAATGGCCATGAAATCGAGGCATTACAGCCTCCCAAAGAGTCATTTGCTTCCAATAAAGGGCTTCTGCGCCATGTCTGTTTACAATACGCGGAATGGATATTGCTCACAACGGCAAAAATGAAAATGAAACGCGCCATCGCGCTGGCTATGCTCTGCGCCCCAATGGTTCTCGCGGCCGGGCCGACTAATTCCATTCTTTTCGTGACGCAAGTGCCGATTCCGGCCGACTTTACCACCATTGGTTCGACGTTTGGCAATCAATTGGCCACGCCAGAGGCTTGCGGGCGCGGCGGCGATCTTTACATCCGTTACCCGGATGGCACGCTCAAAAACCTTACCCGCGCGGCCGGTTACGGCCAGTGGGGAGCGCAAGGCACCAATGGCATTGCCGTCCGCCAGCCTTGTGTCCATTGGAGCGGTCAAAAAGCCGTCTTCAGCATGGTGGTGGGCGCGCCGCGCCATCAATTCGACTACACCACGGTCAGTTATTGGCAGCTTTACGAAATTACCAATTTCACCAATCCCGCCAGCGTGCCGGTCATCACCAAGGTTCCTAATCAGCCCACCAATTACAACAACATCGCTCCCATCTACGGCACCGATGACCGGATCATCTTCACCAGCGACCGCCCACGCAACGGCCAGGCCAATCTTTATCCGCAACTTGATGAATACGAGGAGGCTCCCACGGTGACGGGACTCTGGAGCCTGCGGCCTGCCGATGGGGATTTGTTCAACGTCAATCACACACCCAGCGGGGCCTTTTCGCCCTTGTTGGACAGCGCGGGCCGCATCATTTTTGTCCGCTGGGACCACCTGCAACGCGATCAGCAGGCCGACACGGATTGGGAACAAGGATACATCAGCTACGGAGCCTTCAATTGGAGCGATGAATCCACGACATCCGTGCCCACGACCAATCTGACAGAACTTTATCCAGAACCGCGCAGCGTCCGCACGGATTTGCTCGCCGGCACGGGACTCTCTGGAAACGAATTCAACCAGTTTTTTCCATGGGCCATCGCTCAGGACGGCACCGATGAGGAAACCTTGAACCACATCGGCCGCCACGAAATCGGCGGCAGCTACGCCTCGGCTTCCTTCACCAATGACCCAAACATCCAGGACTTGTATTATTACGGGGCCAACTACAACACCAACACGATTGATAATTTTCTAAACGTCAGGGAAGACCCTCGCACGCCCGGACTTTTCTACGGGGTGGACGCGCCGGAGTTCGCCTCGCACGGAGCCGGCCAGCTCGTCTCCATCACCGGCAATACCAACCTTGACGCCTTCTACATGCAGATCACTTACCTGACCCCGCGCTCGACCCATACCTACGCCAATTCTCCCGCGACCGTACCGCCCGATTTCACCGGCCTCTACCGCAATCCGCTCATGACCACCGACGGCTACATGATTGCCGCCCACACGGCTTATTCCCAGGCCGAAACCGATCCAGCGGACCCGAGTTTTCCCTCCACCGGCTACGATTTCCGGCTGAAATTCCTCCAATACAGCAATGGTTTCTTCACCCCCGGCGTCACGCTCACGGTGGGCCTGACCAATCAGGCAAGTTACTGGAGCCCGGATATTCTCGTCACGCAAACCAATGTGCTGTGGGAGTTTGATCCAGCCGAAGTCGTGTCCCGCCCGATTCCCGCCGCATTCCAGGTGTCTCTGCCCGCGCCGGAGCAGGCCGCGTTCGCCACGGCCGATGTGGATATCCCGACTTTCCAGAATTATCTCAAGACCCACGAGCTCGCCCTTATCGTCAGCCGCGACGTGACCACCCGCGACCATGCCGATCACCAGCAGCCCTTCAACCTGCGCGTGGATCAAACCAACCAGTTCGGAACCAATCACCAGACCATCGGCGCGCCGGGGAAAATTTATGATGTGGCCTACCTGCAACTCTTTCAAGCCGACCAATTGCGCAGCCTCAATTACGGCAACACCAACAACACCGGCAACGGCCGCCGCGTCCTGGCCCAGTATCTGCACGAGCCAGCGGTGGACAATCCCGCTCCAGTGTCGGCTCCTGTTGCCAGTGTGGCCATTGCGTCCGACGGCTCCCAGGCGACCCTCGTCCCGGCCCGGCGCGCCATGACGTGGCAGCTTACGGATTCCAATGGCGTCGGCGTCGTGCGCGAGCGTTATTGGCTCACGTTTGCCCCCGGTGAAATTCGCAGTTGCACAAGCTGCCACGGCATCAACGAGGAGACCCAGGCCAACGGCCCCGTGCCGGCCAACACCCCGCTGGCCCTGGTGGAATTGCTCAACTACTGGAAAACTAACACCACTCTGCGCTCCGGGGTGGTCACCAACGGGGGATCAAACTATTTTCAGGTCACCTTCGTCCGGCGCCCGGCTGAAACCGGCGTCACCTATCACGTCCAAACATCCGCCGACCTCGACTCCTGGTCCGACATCGCCACCTACGCCGGCGCCAACATAGTGTTGACACCCCAAGCCGCCGAAATTTCCCGTGTCGGTGCGCCCGACGAACAGGTGACCGTGCGCGAAACCTCCGGCCTGACCGCACTGCCTTCCCATTACCTCCGCGTCAGCGTTACCCGCCCATAACGCCGCGCCAGACCAGGGCGACAAGACAGTTGGGGAAAAATGGTCGGAGCGACAGGATTTGATTAAGGGAAAACTGTAAGGAGGCCTTTTAACCAATGCTTTTAAATAAAATGCCAAATTGAAACCTCACCCGGCATCAGTCAGAACCTATAGACATCCTTTCGATGTCTTACACGTTGAATTTCTATCAGTTTCAATTCAATGACGACTTCATAAACAACGCGATAATCGCCGAGACGAATTCGATACGCGTGTTGCGACCCACTCAATTTTTCGACGCCGTGAGGAAAGGGGTTTTCCGCCAAATCTTCGACGGCCTCGACAATCCGCTGGCCCGTGCTCGCGGGCAGTTTTCGGAGATCCTTGCGGGTGGATTTCTTCCACTCAATGCGAAAGGGCACGGCGTTTCAGCCCCTTCTTGAACTCGGCGTGAGGAATTGTTTCTTCACCGCGCCGTTTCGCGATGACAGCCAGATCGTCCACATCCTCCAACAGTTTTTCATACTGGGCAATGTCCAGAACAACGGCGGTTTTCCGCCCTTTTTGATTGGTCAAAAACTGGACTGGCGCGTTCATGCGTAAAAACTAGCTTCCGCCAGCGTTCATTTCAAATTTTTTCGGTGCGGTCTCATTCCGCCGTAGTTGCCGGGCGGAGGTGGAAGCGTTCCGCCTTCGTCAAGACTATGGCGCGATAAAATGGTCGGAGCGACAGGATTTGAACCTGCGACGTCTTGGTCCCAAACCAAGTGCTCTACCAGGCTGAGCTACGCTCCGTTTCAGGAACAGTCATACTACCTCCCGATAAAACCACTGGCAAGCAGTTTCGCCAGGGCAGACGCATCTGAATTTCCGGGGCCATACTGATGCGGGCGGCGAGGGCGCCACCCGCACGCGAGGGCGCGTACGCTCCCCAGAAGCAGGGAAAGGATCAAGATCAGGAAAAGGCATTGAAGCTGACACTTCGCTTGCCGAGCAGCGGTTGCCCGCATAAATTGGATTCATGGCGCATGCCGATTTCGTCCACTTGCATTTGCACACCGAGTACTCCCTGCTCGATGGCGCCTGCCGTCTGGACACACTGATGGAAAAGGCGCGCGCGCTCCACTTCCCCGCTCTGGCCATAACCGATCATGGCGTTCTCTATGGCGCGATTGATTTTTACCAGCAGGCCCGCGAAAAAGGGATCAAGCCGATTGTCGGCTGCGAAGTCTATGTCGCGCCCGGCAGCAGGCTGGAGAAAAAAGCGGGCAGCGGCGGCCGTGACGCCTATCATCACCTCGGATTGCTGGCCAAGGATGAAACGGGCTACAAAAATCTGGTCAAACTCGCGACGCTGGCCCACCTCGACGGCTACTATTACAAGCCGCGCATCGACAAGGAACTTCTGGCCGAGCACGGCAAGGGTCTCATTGCGCTATCAGGCTGCCTGGCCAGCGAGATTCCGGAGTTGATCATGAAAGACCAGTTGGGCAAGGCGCGCGAAACGATTGATTGGTACAAGCAAACGCTGGGGGCGGAGAATTTTTATCTCGAATTGCAAAATCACGGCATCGCCGAACAGGTCAAGGTCAACCGCCATCTTATTCCATGGGCGCAGGAATTTGGCCTCAAGCTGGTGGCCACCAATGACGTGCATTACGTCGAGGAGCAACATTCCCATGCGCACGATTGCCTGATTTGCATCGGCACCCAAACGCTGCTGAGCGATCCCAAGCGCATGCATTATCAACCGCAGCAGTTTTATCTGCGTTCGGCGGAAGAAATGAAGGCGCGTTTTGCGGAAGTGCCGGAGGCTGTGCGCAACACGCTGGAAGTGGCGGAAAAGTGCAACCTGGAAATCCAATTCAACAAGCTGCACTACCCCGTGTTTCATCCGCCGGAAAATCAATCGCGCGAAAGCTTTTTGCGGCAATGGCTGGCGGAAGGATTGGCCGAGCGCTACAGCATTCACACCCACTCCGATGGAAACGGTTTTGTCGTCGATGGCATTGATGATCCGCGCAAGCTGCCCAACGTGGCGCAAGGCGCGGCTCCGAGCGGGGAAGAAACAGCCGCCGGGATCAAGGCCGTGATGGACCGGTTGGAGACCGAGTTGAAGGTCATCGAGAAAACAGGGTTTATCAGCTACTTCCTCATTGTCGGCGATTTCATCCGCTACGGTCGAAGCAAGGGCGTGGCCTGCGTCGCGCGCGGGTCGGCGGCTGGCTCGATTGTCACGTATTTGCTGGAAATTTCCAACGTGGACCCGATTCGTTACGGCCTGCTCTTCGAGCGCTTTCTCAATCCCGAGCGCGTTAATCCCCCGGACATTGACATTGATTTCGCCGACGACCGGCGCGGCGACGTGATCGAATACGTGCGCGACAAGTATGGGCGCGACTCCGTGGCGCAAATCATCACTTTTGGGACGATGGGCGCGAAATCCGTCGTGCGCGACGTGGGCCGGGTCATGGGCCTGGATTATGGGGCGTGTGATCGGCTGGCCAAGATGATCCCGAACGAATTGAAGATGACGCTGAAAAAGGCGTTGGAACAATCGCCGGATTTCAAGGCCGCTTACGAGACCGAAGACCAGACGCATGAATTGATTGACACGGCCTTTGTGCTGGAAGATTTGACGCGCAATGCCTCGGTGCATGCCGCCGGCGTGGTCATCGGCGATCAGCCGCTCATCAATTTGCTGCCCCTCAAGAAGGACGACGAGGGTTCCCTTGTGACGCAGTACGCCATGGATCCTGTGGGGGAATTGGGCCTGTTGAAAATGGATTTCCTCGGGTTGAAAACCCTGACTGTCATTCGCAATACCTGCGAATTAATCAAACAAGGCCGGGGTATCGACATTCCCATCGACCATTTGCCGTTGGACGACGCCAAAACTTACGATCTCCTCAACAAGGCGAATACCATTGGCATCTTCCAACTGGAATCTGGCGGGATGCGCGATCTCTGCCGGAAATTTCAGATCAGTTCCATTGAACATATCACCGCGCTGGTCGCGCTCTATCGCCCCGGGCCGATGGACCTCATTCCCGACTTCATCCAACGCCGCCACGGCCTGGTGAAAATCGAATACGAGCATCCGTTGCTGGAGCCGTTGACGCGCGAGACTTACGGGGTGCTCATTTACCAGGAACAAGTCATGCAGGCCGCCCAGGTGCTGGCCGGTTACACTCTGGGCGGGGCCGACTTGCTGCGCCGTGCGATGGGCAAAAAGAAAGCCGAAGAAATGGCGCGGCACCGCGATATTTTTGTCAAGGGCTGCGCCAAGGTCAACAATATCCCCGCCGCCAAAGCCAACCAGATTTTTGATTTGCTCGAAAAATTTGCCGGCTACGGTTTCAACAAATCCCACGCCGCCGCCTACGCCATCGTCGCTTATCAGACCGCCTATCTGAAGGCGAATTATCCGGTCGAATTTCTCAGCGCGATGATGACCAACGACATGGGCGACATCGCCAAGTTGGGTATTTTGACCGCGGAAGCGCGGCAATTTGGCGTCGAAGTGCTGCCGCCGGATGTCAACGAAAGCGGCGTCTTTTTCACTCCCAGCCGGCAGGCCGGATCCGATGACGCGCGGGCGATTCGCTTCGGACTGGGCGCAATCAAGGGCGTCGGCCAGGTCGCGGTCGAAACCATTTTGGCAGCGCGTAAAAACGGACGATTCAATTCACTTGGCGAATTATGCGAACGGGTCGATGGCCGGACCGTCAATCGGAAAGTGCTGGAGGCGTTGATTAAATCCGGCGCGTGCGATTGCTTTGGCGAAACGCGGGCGACGATGTTTGCAAGAATCGACCGTGTATTGACCCGGGCGGCGGGCATCATTCACGACCGGCAGAAAGGCCAGGATACGATGTTCGGCCAGTTGGAAGAGCGCGACCAACGGAAGGAAGAGCCAGAAAAGCAATTGCCGGAATGGCCGCAGCACGAGTTGCTGGCGCACGAAAAGGAACTGCTTGGCTTCTACGTCACCGGTCATCCGCTGACGCCCTACGCGCCCATCCTGGAGAAATATGCCGTCCACACGACAGGGCAATTAGCGTCGCTGTCCAACCGCGCCATGACGAGAATTGGCGGCCTGGTGTTGGATGTCCAAAAGGGAATTTCCAAGAAAAATGGCAAACCTTACGCCATGTTGTCGCTGGAAGATTTGGACGGCACGGTGCAAGTCCTTTGCCTGAACGAGAACTACGATAAATTCATGCGCCTGCTGGTCCCAAAAAACGCCCTGCTGGTGACAGGTGAAGTCAATCTAGGCGAAGATAAACCTAAAATTTTTCCACAAGAGATCATCGCGTTGGAAGACGCCCCGCACATCTATACAAGGCAGCTCCATCTGCGGCTGCAAATGGCACATTTGACGGCCAAGGACCTGGAGGCCGCGCGCGATCTGGTCACAGCCCATCCCGGCAAATGCCCGTTATTTTTTTGCCTCAAATGGCCCGGCGGCGAAGTTATCTTTATCGAGGCCCACGAGAAATACGGGGTCAAACCCTCGCTGGCGTTGCAAAAAGCGGCCGATGAACGTTTTGGTGAAGAAACGTATTACGCCAAAGTGGATGCGAATCTCCCACCGCGCGTGCAGCGGCAGTGGGAGAAGAAAGTCTATAACGGAGGCCGGGAGGATTAGCTCCCTTTTTCGGTCTTTTCGCCCGCGCTCTTCCAGCCTTGGATACCGGCGACCAAATGCTTGATGTTCTTGTAACCAAGCTTTTTTGCGGCAGCGGCAGCGGCGCGATAAGCAGGGCATTGCGGATTGCCGCAATAGGCCACTACGAGCACGTTCTTATCCTGGGGCAGAACGCTGGTCAATTTGTCCTGCTTGGCGCTGAAATCAATGGCGCCAGGGATGTGGCCCGACTGCCAGGAGTCCGTGCCGTTGGCATCCAGCAGCACAACTTTCTGCGAGGTCATGGCTGACTTAAGGTCAGGAATGGAAATGTCGGGAAATTCAGCCGCGTAAACGCTGGCTGCGAACACAAGTGAGAACGCCAGGGCAATAAGTTTTTTCATATCAGTTAAATGTTAAAAAGATGACAATGTGACAACTACAGCAAAAGCATATTGCAAAATGCCGCAAATGCAACTATCAAAATAACGGTCTTTTAGACCCGATGCCCCAGGAACCGGTTATCGTCTTCCCTTATCAGATACAGGAATCCCTCAGTGAAAGTTAGTCAATTGGCCTGATTGCGCCAGCCTGCAAAGAGGGTAGGTTTAGACCTTAGAGGCCACCATGACAAAGGTCTGGCAAATGTCTAAGATAAACACCGACACCCAATTTACGGTAAGGGGTAAACGCCCCAGAAGGCCGGTTACTTTACTTCGCGGGCCAATACTTATCGTGGACGATAATGCAGACGATGCCAAACTGACGGAACGAGTTTTCCTGCAGTTAAATTCAAAGCTTCCCATCACGGTTCTCAGTTCTGGACTCGACCTTGTTGCTCATTTGGAAAAACATGGAAAGGGAGCATCTTCTTCCATTGCAGACAGCGCGGACGTTTCCGGTTTTGTTCCGTCCGCCATCCTGCTGGATATGAGCATGCCGGGAATGGATGGATTTTCCGTTTTGGAATGGTGCGCGAAACAGCCGAAATTCGCCAACATCCCTGTCATTGTCCTGACCAATTTTAACGATTTGCCGCACATGAAGCAGGCGTATGCATTGGGCGCCCGTTCCTACTTGCTGAAGCCGATTGATCAGAACGCCCTTCGCAGCGTCCTTTCCAGCTTGAGTATTTCGGTTTAGTTTCTGCTGTCGCCGATTACGGCCCTCCATCTTCCGATTGCATCCGAGGTTGTCTTCTCTTATGGTTCAATTGATAAGGCATAACCATGGATGATCGATTCGACTGGCCGCTGGCGTTTGACGCGGAAAAATTTCTGCGGCAGCGGATGAATTCTTTTCTCGACCGCAACAGCTTCGCCCGAACATTGGCCGGACGGATGGGCGAAGAAACCGGCACCGACTTTTTCGAATGGATAGATCATCTGGTCTTGTCGTCGGAGGATGAACAGCCGTTGCAAGCGCTGGGGATGACGGCGGACCGGGTTGAAACCATCAGCGGCGAAACCGTCCTGCATCATCCGCGCGCGACGTTGCCGCGTGTCTTCCTGGCCGCCGAGCCCGGACGTATGACGATTGCGTTGCGGCCGGAATTTGTGGCGGAGTTTGTCGCGGCCCATTCGCTGCCCGGTCCGATTGAAGGCGAACCGTATGCGCGCTTGCGGCGAGTATTGGCCAGCGATGAGAATGGCGCGCGACTCGAAGCGTGGGAGCGCAACGCTTACCGGGGTTTCGTTCCAGCGCCGCTGCATTCGACTAATTTGAAGAACATAATCGAAGCGCAAGACCTTTGGCGAACGAGGCGCCGCCACGGTGTTTCTTCGGCCAAGGGATTCGAAGCGGCCAGGTTGTTGCTGGATAAGGTGCTGGAATTGGTAGGCCAGGATTTGGCGTGCGAGTATTTCTTCCAGGAAGAGCGCCGCTATTGGGAGAGCCGCAATCGCGCTGCCCAAGTGCAAAAGCGCCGCCAGGACAGCTTGGGCTTGGGCTGGGGCAACCACGACCACCACACCTTCCGCTGTTCGCGCGAGCATTTTGTTGATGCGGTCGAATTCCTGGTCCGTCTTGGATTCACCAAACGCGAGCGTTTCTATGCAGGCGCGGAAGCCGGCTGGGGCGCGCAAATTGCGGAACAGAACATGACCGGCATCGTCGTATTTGCCGATGTCGATTTGCGCCCGGAAGAAACCGAAGTTGATTTTTCCAGCCAGCGGCTTGCGCCGGCTTCGACATTGGGGACCGTCGGCTTGTGGGTTGGGCTGCATGGCGAAAGCATGTTGGAAGCGGGCATGCACCATTTGGAAGCGCGTTTCGATTTCGATCTGTTACGCGCGCAATTGGAAGGGCACGGCGTGAATACGATGAAGCCTTTCTCCAATTTCGAATTTCTCCGCCAAGCCTTTACCGAGGGAGAACGATGGCCCGTCGCGGGCGAACGCATTGAAAAATTGCGGCGGGGCGGATCGATTACCGCGGAGCAAGCGGACCGCTTTTTGCGCGAGGGCGCGCTGGGCAGCCATCTCGAGAATTTACAGCGGCGGGGCGGCTTCAAAGGATTCAACCAAAACGCCGTCAGCGTCATCATCAGCGCCACCGATCCACGCAAGAATTTACAGGCCGCCTGAGGAAGCGGCAAATTGTTCAATTCGTTCTTCCCTGCAAGTGTTGGCCGCAGTTCATTTTCCATCTTCTTTCCCCTTGGCGCGTCGGGCGCACATATAACGCGCGAAGGACCAAAGACCGGAAAATCGCCACCCAGGGTCAATGTAATGTTCGATGACGTAAAAGGCGAAGTAGTAGAAGCGGCAGAAGGACCAAATCGCGATGGCAAGGCAAACCGCGACCCGCCCGGAATGACATTCCAAAAGAATCAGCGCCCCGTTGGCAAAGCCGAGGCACAAAAACAAAACTGCCTTGAGCTTCATCCAACGCGGATCGGTAAGGTCACGCATAATTCGTAAGAGGCTAACTTTGAGGCGGAATTTCCATGGTCAAGCAATAGTCCCGATAGCCCATCTCCCGCCAAAATTTCAAGCCCGCCTCGTTCTGGGTCAGGACTGAAACGGTGAGCCGTTCGTTTTTAGGCCAAATGTGATGGCGCAATAATCCCATTGCCGTGCGCCCGACTCCCTGACGGCGGCGGTGGCGGAGGACGAAGAAATGGCGCAAATAGGTTTCGCCGGCCGAAGAACGATAAAGCGCATAAGCGACCACCTCACTATCCATCTCAAACAAGACTGCACGGTAATCTGCCTCGATCCAGTCCCTCAGGCGCGTTTCCAATTCTGCAACGCTCATTTGGTTTCGATGACCTTCATCTATGATGAGTTGGTGATTTAATTCTGCCAAAAGCCGGCAATCCCGCCTGGTTGCCAATCGCCATGTCATATCGGCGTTCACCTTGGTTCGATGGACTGGGCCACGGCCATGGCGCGTCCTTCCAACCACGTTTCGCGCGCGCGTTGCGATTCTTCGTCGCTTTGCGCCAGCAACTGCACTCCTGGCAACATGTCCGTTTCAACCAGGTAAAGGCGGGGGCCAAAAATAAACATGGCCACGGCGGTTTTGGGAGAAGCCGGCCTGAGGTATATGAATGTAAGCAGGCCGCCGCGCAGCTCGGGATGATAATGAACGGTAATCAAGTCGCTGTATTGGCGTTTGGCAAATTCGGTCAAAGCCTTTTCCCGGCCCTGCGCCGCCAGCATGGTCATGATGGAGCTGTTGGCCGAAATGGGCAGACCGGAGAAAGTGACGCGGCTTCCCCAGTTATCGCGAAAAGTCACGGTCTCCGCGGTGTCGCTTTGAACGCGCCCGCCGATTTCGGGGCTGACGGGAAAAGGAACGGAGAATCCACCCTCAGCCGAAGTGTATGTGGCCGCGTGAACTGACCCGGCCAGCCTCTTTTGCGATGTAGCGCAACCGCAAAGCACAAGAGCCGCGCAAAGCCAGATCCCTATGACACCCATTTTATTTGTTTCGGTCGTTTTTGCCATTTTCCGAGAATAGTCAATGGCAGCAAGCGCCGCCAATCTTCATCTTCACAGGACGCGGCACATCCGGACACCGTCGCCAATGGATAACAACACCGATTCCACGCGTTTGTCGCGGGCCAATTTGCGATTCAATTGGTCAATGGCGCGACCGTTGGGATGCGCCATGCGGCGTCGGCTGCCCAATCGCCCGCCCCATAGCATATTGTCGAACAAGATCAGGCTGTTCTTTCTCATGCGCGGCAAAACCAACTCGTAATAATCGTCGTATTCCGGCTTGTGGGCATCGATGAAGGCGAAGTCAAATTGCCGGCCTGCTTTCAATTTCTTCAAATTCTCAATGGCTGGGCCAAGGCGCAATTCAATCTTGCCAGCCACCCCGGCTTTTGCCCAGTAGCGCCGGGCGATATCGGTCCATTCCTGGCTGGCGTCCAGGCAAAGCAACCGGCCGTTGGCTGGCAGGCCACGCGCGATGCAAATCGAGCTGTAGCCGGTAAAAGTTCCCACTTCGATGGCGGTACGGGCGCCGATGGCCGCTATGAGAATGGTCAGAAAGGCGCCTTGGTCTGGCCCGATTTGCATCTCTGCGATCTCGCCCAAGGCAGCCGTTTCGACGCGCAACGCCTCCAGCACGCGATCATGCCGTCCGGCGCCGCAAGCGCAAATATAACGGAAAAGCCGGTCGTTCAGCGGCGTGTATTTGAGAATTTGCTTGGTGCGCGCTTTCATTTATTATATGTGACAATCGACTTTTCCATGGGCACAAATCGAAGGAATTTGACGGCTTGCAACCCAACCGTCAATCAGCAACAGTCGGGATAACATGAATCTTCATCGCAGACTATTCTTGAAACAATTGGGCTTCGGCGCGGCAGGCTTGGGGCTGATTTCCTCGTGGCCGGCGCGCATCATGGCCGCGCAGACTGCGGGCACGAATCTTCCGCGCAGCACGCCGGAAGAGCAGGGCGTTTCCTCCGCCAGCATCCTGGCTTTTCTTGAGGCCATCGAAAAGAGCAAACATGAGTTTCACAGCTTCATGATGGTCCGAAACGGCCACGTCATCGCGGAAGGCTGGTGGTCCCCGTATCGCACCCAAGCCAATCACATGCTCTATTCGTTGAGCAAAAGTTTCACTTCGACCGCCGTCGGTTTCGCCGTTTCGGAGGGCAAGGTCACCGTCAACGACCCAGTCACCTCATTTTTTCCGGACGACTTGCCCGCGACCGTGAGTGACAATTTGGCCGCGCTTCGTGTCAAACATTTATTGATGATGGGCGTGGGGCACGCCAAGGACTCGACGCCCACTATCACGAAGGAAGACAATTGGGTGAAGGCGTTCCTGGCTTTGCCGATTGCCAATCCGCCCGGCAGCGCGTTTCTCTACAATAGCGGCGCCACCTATATGTGCTCGGCCATCGTGCAAAAAGTTTCGGGGCAAAAGGTCATCGATTATCTGCGCCCGCGTTTGTTCGAGCCGTTGGGAATCGAAGGAATGACTTGGGAAACTTGTCCGCGCGGCATCAACACCGGCGGTTGGGGCTTGAGCCTGCAAACTGAGAGCCTGGCCAAGTTCGGCCAGTTTTATTTGCAAAAAGGCGTCTGGAATGACCGTCAAATTCTGCCTGCGGCTTGGATCGACGAGGCCACGACCTTCAAAATTCAACAACCGCCACCCCAGGATAAAGACTTGGAAACGGCCAAGCAGACCAGCGATTGGCTCCAAGGTTATTGCTATCAATTTTGGCGTTGCCGGCACAATGCTTTCCGCGGCGACGGCGCTTTTGGCCAATTCGACATTGTCATGCCTGATCAGCGGGCCGTCGTCGCGATCAACTGCGAAACCAGCGACATGCAGAACGAATTGAATTTGGTTTGGGACCATCTGCTGCCGGCCTTGGGCGATCATCCGTTGCCAGCCGATACATCTTCGCAAAATCAGCTCCGGCAAAAGCTGACCATGCTGGCCTTGCCTATGCCAGAGGGAAAAGCCGATTCCTCTCTCGCGGCCACACTTTCCGGCAAAACTTTTAAAATCGACAGCAATCCACACGGCGCGCAAAGCGTTTCGCTACGGTTTGATGGCGACGCATGCGCTTTCACACTGAAGGACGCCCAAGGCGAATACCCTGTCCAATGTGGCTTGGGGAAATGGATTGACGGCGTGTGCAACATGCCCGGCATTCCACCAAAAATCACCGTTGGCGAATTACGCCCGTGCAAAGTCGCCGCCAGTGGCGCATGGCGCGACGAGAACACTTTCGATATGATTTGGCATTTTTACGAAACTCCGCACTCGGACTATGTCGCCTGCCGTTTTGACGGCGAGAAAGTAAAAGTGGAATTTCTGGGCAGCATCACGAAGAAATCTTCAGCGCATCCGGAGCCGAATTTGGTGTTGGATGGGATTGCAACCTGAGACTAGAGCACGATTGGAAGTAATGAACACAATTGTCCTCGCCACTTTAAACGCAAAGTATATCCACGCTTCTTTCGGGCTGCGTTATTTGCTGGCGAATCTTGGACCTTTGCGCGCCGAGACTGGCTTGCTTGAATTTGATATTCAACAGCGGCCGGGCGACATCGTCGAAGCCATCCTGGCACGCGAGCCGAAGATTGTCGGCTTGGGCGTCTATATTTGGAACGTCTCGGAGACTGCCCAAGTCGTGGCGACTCTCAAGCGCGTGCGGCCGGAAATCATCGTCATTCTCGGCGGGCCGGAGGTAAGCTACGAGGTCGAGGAACAGGAAATTGTCCGTCTGGCTGACTACGTGGTTACGGGCGAGGCTGATTTGAAATTCGCCGAGGTTTGCCGGCAAATTTTGTCCGGAACGCCGCCGCCTGCAAAAATCGTGGCCGCAGAGACGCCCGATCTGGCCCAATTAACGCTGCCTTACGATTTTTACACGGACGAAGACGTGGCCCACCGGGTCATTTACGTGGAGGCCTCGCGCGGCTGTCCGTTCACGTGCGAATTTTGCCTTTCGTCGCTGGACGTGCCGGTGCGGCAGTTTCCGCTGGCGGCGCTGCTGGCGGAAATGGAGCGGCTGCTGGAGCGCGGCGTGCGTCAATTCAAATTTGTGGATCGGACCTTTAACCTGAACATCGCCGGGAGCAAGGCCATCCTGCAATTCTTCCTCGACCGCTGGCGGCCGGGATTGTTTGTCCATTTTGAAATGATTCCGGATCGACTGCCGGAAGCCCTGCGCGACGTGATCGCGCAATTCCCCCCCGGCGCGTTGCAATTCGAGGTGGGCGTGCAAACCTTCAACGAAGCCGTTTCCAAAAACATCAGCCGCCGCCAGGATTACGCGCGGCTGGAGGACAACTTCCATTTCTTGCGACGCCAGACGGGCGTTCACGTTCACGCCGATCTGATTGCCGGTTTGCCTGGGGAAACCTTGGAAAGCTTCGGGGCGGGCTTTGACCGATTGGTGGCGTTGGGGCCGCAGGAGATACAGGTCGGCATTTTGAAGCGGTTGCGCGGCACGCCCATAGTCCGGCACGATCAACCTTTCCAAATGGTCTATAGCTCGCATCCGCCCTACGAAATTCTGCGCAACAGTTTGGTGGACTTTCCGACGCTGCAACGATTACGGCGTTTTGCGCGCCATTGGGACCTGGTTGGCAACAGCGGCAATTTTATTGAAACGACGCCGCTGTTGTGGAGCAGGTGCGATTCCCCGTTCGCGGCCTTTATAAAATGGAGCGATTGGCTGCACGCGCGATCGGGCCGCTCGCATGGCATCGCCCTGGCGCGGCTGGCCGAATGGCTGTTTGAATACTTGACGAATGAGCTGGGTCAGCCTGCGGTGGACGTGGCGCAAACGTTGTGGCACGACTGGCGACGCGTGGGCCGCCGCGAGAAACCGGAATTTCTGGCCCCGTTCCTGACGGATAATGCGGTCAAAGTATCCGACGTCCCGACTGTTCCATCCGGAGCGAAACGGCAAGCTCGGCATCTTGCCAAGGTGATAATTTCTAGTAGTAGTCACAAAGCTGATTGCAGCCGTTGAGGTAGTAAGCTTTTACATATGAATGCTGAGCATCCAGATAAACCCAAAACTCCCGATAGTCAGATCAATTGGGCGATTTATGTGCTTGCAACCGTCGGATGTTGTGTGGTTGGCGGCGGGTTTTCCCCAGCATTTCTTCCTTTTCTACCAGGAGGCTCTTGGTTTTGGATCGGAATTGTCCTCGGTGGAATAATTGCCCTAGTCTTTAATCTGATCCGTCCTCGGTACGAAAAGACTTCGGGAAAATGGAGATCATTCTATGACTTTCTGCTCAAACAAATGACTCCACTGGATTAAACAGATAGATTGCAAAAGGAAACACTATGAGAACGCTTTCCGTCGCGATAACCATTCTTAGCATTGCGGCAAACTGTCTTCACGCTGAGGATTGGAAATTGGTCTGGTCGGATGAATTCGACTACCAAGGGTTGCCTGACAAGACGAAGTGGGACTACGAAGTGGGTTTTCTCCGCAATCACGAACGTCAATACTATACAAAGGCGCGGTTGGAAAACGCCCGGGTTGAGGACGGCATGCTCGTTCTTGAATGCAGAAAGGACCATTTCACGCCGGAGAACCATGCTCCCGTGGAGTACACGTCCGCGAGCCTCGTCACGCGTCGCAAGGCGAGTTGGCAATATGGCCGGATTGAAGTGCGAGCGAAATTGCCCGAAGGCTTGGGCGTCTGGCCTGCAATCTGGACGCTCGGGACGAACATTTCCAGCGTCGGCTGGCCAAGGTGCGGTGAGATCGACATTATGGAATTTGTCGGAAAGGAAACGAACAACGTTCACGGCACTCTTCATTACGCTGTCAATGGCAAGCACGACTCGGACGGGGGCACGATGAAAACGCCCACGCCATATAAGGATTTCCATGTTTACGCCGTTGAATGGTATCCGGATCGGATGGATTTCTTTTTCGACGGCAACAAATACCACACCGTTCTCCTGGATAAGGCAGGGGAGGGCGAACGCAATCCATTTCGCCGTCCGCATTATCTCATCCTTAATTTCGCCCTGGGAGGCGATTGGGGCGGGCCAGTGGATGACACCATTCTTCCCCAGAAATTTCTCATTGACTTCGTGCGCGTTTATCAGAAACCAGACGAGAAATAGGAGTTATAGATATTGAAGCACCCCGGCGGCTGGCGCTGGAGAGCTAACACCCAAGCTTGGGACTTTAGGGAGTTGGTGAAATTGACTTCTTGCGGCGCCGTGATTAAATAGCCTCATGATAGCAACGGTCGAACAAACCCAGTCTGAGTTGCTTAGACTCATTGATCTGGCTCAGAAAGGCGAAGAAGTGGTCATCGTCAATAATGGTTTGCGGGTGGCCAGACTGACGCCTCTGCCAGAAAGCAGGCTTAAGCCGAACCGCCAGGCATGGCTGGCGCAACTGGCTGAATTGCGAACGCGCGTTGCCATGGAGAAAAACGGATTGACCATCGAACAGATTCTGGACGAGGACCGAGGCACCTTTGCGCTGTTTCCGGCTTAGAAGGGCCGCCCAAGGACCACCCAGCCTTTTTCGTCGAACGATCCATCGCGAGTTACTGCGCCATCCTGTTACAGGGGCAAGAGGGCCCAGACATCCCATTTCCCCTCCCGGAAGGGCTTGCGTCGCGGCGGTGAAATGTCCAAGCTGCCGTCCGCTGATCATGAAGCGCAGAATTCTTTTAACCATAATCATTGTCGCCGTCGTTGCGGCGGTTGTTTATTTCGCCATTATTTCGCGGCCGCGCGCCATCGTCTTGACAGGCATTGTCACAACCGATGAAGTGGTCGTTAGTTCTGAAATTCTGGGCCGTCTGCAACATCTCTTTGTGCAGCAAGGCGATGCTGTGACCAACGGCCAGTTACTCGCCGTTATTCAACCCAAGGAGCGGAGGGCTGATTTGGAATTTTACACCAAGACCGCCCAGCAATCGTCGGCCCAGGTTTCCGAGGCGGAGGCGGACCTTGGTTACCAGGAAGCGCAAAGCAGCAATTCCATTTGGCAGAGCGAAGCCAACCTGGCCGCCAGCAAAGATCAAGTGAAGCAAGCCGAGGCCGATCTTGACAATGCGGACCTCACCTTCAAACGCGAGCAAGACCTTCAAAAGCAGCATGTCAATTCGGCCCAGGAATTCGACCAGGCGCGCACGGCTTATGATTCGACCAAGGCGCGGGTGGATTCATTGCGCAATCAAGTCGTGGCGGCGCAGGCGGCGTTGGCCATGGCCAAGTCGAGCAGTGAGCAAATTGCCGCCCGGCGCGCGGCGGTGGCCGCAAGCAGGAACCAGCACGCAGCGGCGTCGGCCCAAGCCGATCGCGCTCAGGTGCAGTTGGATTATACGGAAATTCGCGCGCCGACCAACGGCATCGTGGACGTGAGGGCGGCTTTACAAGGAGAAGTTGTCAATCCGGGCCAGGGAATCGTTACTTTGATTGACCCTGACAATCTGTGGATACGCGCCGACGTCGAAGAAACTTATATTGACAGACTCAAGCTCGGCGACAAATTGCAGGTCCGGCTGCCGTCCGGCGCGGAACGAACCGGCACAATCTTTTTTCGCGGCATCGACGCCGATTTTGCGACGCAACGAGACGTCAGCCGAAGCAAGCGGGACATCAAGACATTCGAAGTCCGCCTGCGTTGCGACAATCAGGACCGGGCGCTGGCGGTGGGCATGACGGCCTCCGTCACACTGCCGCCGGCCGCGCGCTGAACCATGGATGCCGTTGTGGTCGAAAACCTGGCCAAGCGCTTCGGCGATTTTCTCGCCGTGGACCATTTGAATTTCAGTGTTCAGAACGGCGAGATTTTCGGGTTGCTCGGACCCAATGGCGCCGGCAAGTCAACGCTCATCCGCATGTTGACCACGCTGATGGAGCCCACGGAAGGAACGGCCCGCATTGAAGGCTTTGACATCGTCACTCACGCGAATGAGGTTCGCCAGTGCATCGGCGTTATTCCGCAGGCCATGACCTCGGACCTTGATCTGACGGCGACGGAAAACATGTCGATTTTCGCCAAGCTTTACGGCATTGCGAAAGTTAAACGTAAACAGACCATCGCGACTTTGCTCAAAGCGGTCGATCTGGAACAGTGGGCGGACAAACCGGTCAAAATGTTCTCGGGCGGCATGAGGCGGCGGCTGGAAATAGCCCGTGGTTTGGTCCATGAGCCGAAACTGTTTTTCCTGGACGAACCCACGACTGGCCTTGATCCAGTGTCCCGCGTGGCGGTTTGGGAAATGCTGGCGAAACTGAAACAGGAGCGCAACTTAACCATCCTGGTGACGACCCATTACATGGATGAAGCCGACAAATTGTGCGACCGCATCGCCATTATCGACCACGGCAAGATGGTGGCCCTGGATTCTCCGTTGAAATTAAAGGCTTCCATTCCCGGCAAGAACATTCTCGAAGCCGGTTTTTCACCCGTCCCGCCGGGCTGGGAGGCCGTGCTCAAGGGCCTGCCAGACGTGGCCGACCTCAAAGCGGTGGACAGTGTTTTCCGAATTTCCTCAAACAACGGCCCACGCACGACGACCGCGTTGCTGGAGGCAGCGCGAGCGGCGGGCATCACCGTGACCACACTCTCGGTGCAGAGCACAACGTTGGATGACGTATTCGCGCATTACACCGGGCATCAATTGCGCGATGCCTTGAATGAATCGGCGGGCTACAGCAGCGCGTTCATGTACGAAAGCAAGAACGGATGAACCGCATTCTGGCCATCATCGAACGCGACTTGCGCCGCTTCAGGCGCAGCCCGACGCTGGTCATTGTCTCAATGGTTATGCCGCTGCTGCAATTGATCGTGCTGGGCTATGCCTTTGGCGGGAAGGTCAAACATTTGAAAGTGGGAATTTTGGACCAGGACCGGGCAGTGCCTGCGATCAAAATCCACGAAATGGCGCAGGCCGTGGCCGCCAATGCGCAAACGTTCGAAAGCATTTATTACCACGATCAGGGCACGGCCTTGCACGATCTGCGGGACGGCAAGATCAGCGGTTTGCTCACCATTCCGCCGGAATTCTCGCGCAAAGTGTTGGCAGGGACCAACCCAAAGATCGCCCTGGTGGAGGACAACACGGACCAATTTGCCGCTTCCGCTTTGGAGGGATCGCTCAGTCAGTTACTGGCTTCCTACAATCAGCCAGCGGTGCCTTCCCGGCTTGGCCCCGATGTCACGCTCTCCGTGGTCGAAGTCTATCCTTACGTGCCTTATATCCAATATTTGCTGCCGGGCACCATTGTGCTGGCCATCTTTGTTTCAGCGATGATTGGCGGCGGAATTATTTTTATTGACGATAAGGCGCGAGGATTGCACGAAGGTTATCTGGTCACCCCCATTCGTAAATTGGAACTGATCCTGGGCTTCAACCTTGCCGGCACGGTCAAAGCCATCCTCACTGGATTGGTGCTGGTAACGTTGGGGTCGATTATTGCAGGCATACCAGACCCGCTGAACATAATGCGTTTGGCGCGGCTCATGGTGCTGGTCCTGATGACCGCGCTGGCGCTTATCAGCCTGATGTTTCTGCTCATGGTGCGCGTGACCGATCCGCTGGTGCCGCGGGCCATTTTTGGAATGTTGAACACCGTCTTGTTTTTTCCGAGCGGGGCGGTTTATCCCATCCAGGCCTTTCCCGCCTGGATGAGAGTGATTACGGCGGTGGACCCTTTCACCTACGCGGTGCATGGGTTCAAGCAACTGATTCTAAAGAACACCGGTTTGACCGCCATCAGCGCCGATCTGGCTTATTTGTCCCTTTTCACTCTTATCTCCATCGTCGCCGCCACACGCTTGTTCAGGCGGACGCTTTAAGCAGCGCGATGAAAGCTTGCCACATACGCGCCATCGACTTCCTCTACGAACGGCAGCAGTTGGCGTTCATGTTCCAACTTAAAGTTCGGATGATTTTCCAGGAAGGTCTCTACCACGCCCTTGTTCTCCTCCTTCTCCAAGCTGCAGGTGCTATAGACGAGTCTCCCGCCGGGCTTCAGTTCAGCAGCCGCCTTTGAAAGCAGCGTTGTCTGATCTCTGCTTAATCTTTCGATTTCCGCTCGTTGAATCCGCCAGCGCAGATCAACCCGTCTCCGCAAGACCCCGGTGTTCGAGCAAGGGGCGTCAATAAGGATTCGATCAAACAGGCTGGACCTCGAAGAAATCTCCACGCAAGTCGCGCCGAGGCGGCGGCAATTCTCCTCCAGCAACTTAACCCGTTCCGGATGATTATCGCGAGCAACGATGCGACCACGGTTGCCCATGCGCTGGGCCATAAGGGTAGTTTTGCCGCCCGGCGCGGCGCAAAGATCAAGAATCATTTCACCCGGCTGCGGGTCAAGCTGCCGCACAGCCAGCAGCGTGCTCGGGTCTTGCACATAGAACCAGCCGTCCTGGAAACTTCCCAGCTCCACCAGCGAGCGGTGGTTGCGTATTTCAAAGACCGAACCTGGTCCCGTCCAATCCCACTGGCGCTCGACAAACCCGACTCCTTCCTGTTGCCATCGGGCCATGAGTTTCGCGGCATCCGTTTTCAATGCGTTCAGCCGGGCGTAAGTGGAAGGCGGCTTGTTGTTCCCGGCCAGCAATGACTCGCTACGCTCCGTGCCCCAGTTCGCCTGCCAACGCTCCACCAGCCAGGATGGATGGGAGTACCCGGTTGCCGGATCGCTCTTTTTGAGGGCTTCCAGTGCTCGCAGTGTTTGTTCACGTTCCCGACCGTAACCGCGCAATACGGCATTGATAAACCCGGCTCGCGGGGCGAAGCCCAGGCGTTTGGCCAGTTCGACCGTTTCATGCAGCGCTGCATGGTCTGGGATGCGGTCCAACCAGAAAAGCTGGTAAAGGCCAAGGCGCAGCAAGGCGCTGATGGCAGCGTTTTGCGGTCGGGCGCTGGTTTTGCGGGCAACCAGCCAATCCAAAGTGGCTTGCCAACGGACAATTCCATACACCAATTCCTGGCATAAGGCCCTGTCCTGCGAGGAAAGAGCGTGGCGCGCCAGTTCCCGGTCCAGCAGCGTTTCCACAAAGTCCCCCAAGGGGCGGCGCTGGCGCAAAACCCGAATGGCAATTTCTCTTGGATTTTCTCCGATCAACGCTTAATAATGAGGGCAAGGTTATGGGAAGCGAGAATTTATCATCAAAAGAAGAGCTGGAGAAACTTGCGGCCACAGGCAAGTTGACACGCCAGAATGTTGAGGCCCTGGTAGCTTTGACCGAGAGCGGTTATTGTTTTCACCGCAGTTGGGGCTTCGGTAAGATCATCTCCATGGATCCGGTCTTTGGCCGGTGTGTGGTCGATTTTCAAACCAAGCGCGGACATACCATGGACCTGGTATTCGCGGCTGAATCGCTCAAGCCAATTTCCAGTGATCATATTTACGCGCGCAAAGTTTCGGACCTGGAAGCGTTACGGCAAATGGCCGCGTTGCATCATTTGGACTTGATAAAATTGGTTCTGCAAAGTTTTGGCAATCGCGCCACGTTGGATCAAATCCAAATGGTGCTGGTGCCGGACGTGATCAAGGACGATTGGAAAAAATGGTGGGAAGCCGCCAAACGCGAATTGAAGAAGGATGGCCATTTCCAGGTCCCTAACAAGAAAACCGATCCCATCATTTTCCAGGCCAAGGAAGTCTCGCTCCAAAATCGGCTTATGGGCGAATTTCGCGGCGCCAAGGGACTCAAAGCGCGCGGTACTGTCGCGCACGAAATTCTTAAAAGCTTTTCCGATTTGAGCGATGGCGCCGCTGTGGCCAAGGAAGTCATCACGACGTTGAATTCGGAAATTTTGACTCACCAGCGCACGATGCCTTCCGTGGCCTTGGAGGCGATTTTTGTCCGGGACGAAATTCGCCAAGCCGCCGGGACTACACCTGGCGAAGGTGAAGTGTCAGCCACCACCATTTGGCAGCAGGAGTTGGGACGGGTAGGCTCGGTGTTGGAGCCGATGCCGGCAGCGAAGCATCGCCGTGCTCTGCAATCCTTCAAGGAGAGCGCGGCCGAGCGTTGGGCCGATGCCCTTCTGGCCTCCCTTAATCACGTTTCCGCAAAGCTGGCCGGAGAAATCGCCCATGCGCTGATCACCGGCGGCCAGCCCGATGCCTTGAAGGAAATACTGGCCCGGCTGATCAGCCAGCATCAAGCCAGCAGCGATCTGCTTCTTTGGCTGGCTCGCGAACGGTCCGATTCCTTTGCCGACATTCTCGGGCCGGAGGTTTTTCGCGCCATGTTGACAGCCATGGAACGTGACCAATTCAATGAAAAGCGCTCCAACAAGCTGCGCGATTTTATTTTGGACGATCAAACCCTGCTGGTGGAATTGATCGGTTCGGCCGATCTGGAGGTGATTAAGGATTTGACCCGCGCGTTGCAATTGTCGCCCTGCTTTGACGACATGGACAAACGGTCCTTGCTGGCGCGCATCGTCAAAACCTACCCGGCAGTCCAGACGATGATTTCCGGCGACACCACCAAGCAGGACCATTCCTTTCTGGTTTCATGGCCGAGCCTGGAGCGGCGGAAAGATGAATACGCGGAGCTGGTGCAAAAATCCATTCCGGCCAATTCCAAGGAAATTGCGGTGGCCCGCAGTTATGGTGATTTACGGGAGAACCATGAATACAAGGCCGCCAAGGAAATGCAGAAAATCCTCATGCGCCGCAAAGGCGAGCTGGAATCTCAGCTTGTGCGCGCGCGGGGCACCGATTTTGTGAATCCTCGCACGGACGTGGCCAGCCTCGGCACCGAAGTCAAGGTGACCGACTTGGATTCGCAGCAAGCGGAACATTTTATTATTTTAGGGGCTTGGGATTCCGATCCCGACAAAGGTGTTATTAGTTATCTGACTCCGGTCGCGCAGGGGTTGCTGAATCGCAAACCACAGGAGGAGGTCGAGGTCCCTGTGAATGATACCAAAAAGCGCTACCGCATCGATTCCATCGCGCCGTATCAGCCAACCTAGCACCCTGGCAAACGTGGCTAAAGAAGAGCCAATCGAATTGGAGGGCACCGTGACGCAAGTCCTGCCGGGCACCATGTTCCGGGTCGCTCTTCCGAACGGGCACGAAGTCCTGGCGCATATCTCCGGCAAAATGCGCAAAAACTTTATCCGCATCAGCGTCGGCGACAAAGTCAACGTGGAAATGTCCCCCTATGATTTGGGCAAGGCAAGGATTACCTTCCGGCACAGTTAATTTTGGGATTTATGATTCTGACCAGTGCAGAAGCCGACAGCCTCGTCGAGGTCCGGCATCGTTCGCCCCACGATCTGTTGGGCATGCATGTGTTGGGCGATGGCAGCGGCGTGGTCGTGCGCGCTTTTCGTCCGGGCGCGGCTGAAATCGCCCTTGCGCCCGTCCACGAGAAAAAGAAACCGCCCATCAAGCTCGCGCAAGTCCGGCCGGGCCTGTTTGAGGGAACCAGCAAGGAATCAAAGACGGTCTATGCTTACGACCTGATCATCACGCTGGACAATGGCGCCAAGATTCAGACGCGCGATCCCTATTCGTTTTTGCCCACCCTCGGCGAAACTGATCTTTTCCTTTTTGCCCAAGGCAACGAACGCCGCATTTACGAAAAATTGGGCGCGCAGTTGCGAACGGTGGATGGCATCGCCGGGACCAGCTTCGCCGTTTGGGCGCCGACGGCTCAGCGTGTCAGCGTCGTCGGGGAGTTCAACCACTGGGATGGTCGCCTGCACGCGATGCGGATGCTCGGCTCTTCCGGGGTTTGGGAAATCTTCATTCCAGGCGCGCGGGAAGGATCGCTTTATAAATTTGAAGTCAAAGCGCCCACCGGCGCGCTGATGCTGAAGACCGATCCCTATGGTTTTTTCTTTGAAACGGCCCCCAAGAATTCCGCCATTGTTTGGGACAATCACAAATTCCATTGGGAGGACGCGGGCTGGATGGAAAAACGGCGCGAGGCGGATCCTCTGCGCCGGCCGGTGAGCATTTACGAAGTGCATGTGGGCTCGTGGATGAAGAAGAACAAGTTCGAATCCTTGAGCTATCGCGAATTGGCCGAACCGCTCACTGCTTACGTGCAAAACATGGGTTTCACCCACGTCGAATTCATGCCGGTCTCTGAACACGCTTTTTATCCTTCGTGGGGTTATCAGGTGACGGGTTTTTACGCGCCCACGAGCCGCTTCGGCACGCCGGACGATTTTCAATTCCTCGTCAATCAGCTTCATCAGGCTGGCATTGGCGTGTTGCTGGATTGGGTCCCGGCCCATTTTCCCCGCGATGACTGGGGGCTGGCGCGTTTCGACGGCACCGCTCTTTATGAGCACGAGGACCCCCGCAAAGGCGCCCATCAGGACTGGGGCACTTTGATCTTTAATTATGGCCGCCATGAGGTCCGCAATTTTCTGACCGCCAACGCTCTCTTCTGGTGCGACCGTTTTCATATTGACGGCCTGCGGGTCGATGCCGTCGCTTCCATGCTTTACCTGGATTATTCCCGCAAGCCGGGAGAATGGGTTCCCAATCCCTTCGGCGGACGCGAGAACCTGGAGGCGGTGGACTTCATCAAACATGTCAATTACGTGGTTCATACCGAGCATCCTGGCGTCATCACTGTCGCCGAGGAATCGACGGCCTGGCCGCTCGTCACGCGACCGCCCTATCTGGGGGGGCTGGGATTTAGCTTCAAATGGAACATGGGCTGGATGCACGACACATTGAACTATTTCAGCCGCGATTCCATTTACCGAAAATACCATCAGAACGACCTGACCTTTGCCATGCTCTATCATCACAACGAGAATTTCATCCTGCCCATTTCCCATGATGAGGTTGTCCACGGCAAAGGCTCGCTGTTGGCTAAAATGCCCGGCGACGATTGGCAGCGCTTCGCCAACGTCCGCACCTTGCTGGCTTACCAATGGCTTTTTCCCGGCAAGCAATTGCTGATGATGGGTTGTGAATTTGCCCAAAGCGACGAATGGAACGCCAACGCCAGTCTGGATTGGTGGCTGCTGGATCAAGGCCCGTATCACCGCGGCGTCCAACGCCTCGTTCGCGATTTAAATCATCTCTATCAGAACGAACCAGCCCTTTGGCAGGCGGACTACGACCTTAACGGTTTCTTTTGGGTTGATTGCAGCGATGCCGACAGCAGCGTGCTGTCGTTTGTGCGCCAGAATGGCGACGGCAGCCGGCGGGTGATCGTCATTCTAAATTTAACACCGGTCTTGCGGCATAGCTATCGCGTCGGCCTTCCTCAAGCCGGGTTTTGGCGGGAAGTTCTGAACACCGATTCCGGTTTTTATGGCGGAAGCAACCAGGGAAATTTCGGCGGCGTCCATACCGAGGATTATCAAACCCATCGCCAGCCCTTCTCCGCCGTCTTCACGCTACCACCCATGAGCGCGATAGCGTTCCGACCCGATGGCCAATCAGGAAAGTCCGGTTAAGCCGTCTGCAACTCGCGGACATGGGCGACATCACGGCGAGAGACTGGCCGAAGCTGCTCGCGGTCCACTGTGGCTACTGTCAATGTTCTCCCGTCGAGTGTGGTGAATTCGACTTCATACGCGAAGCCGTCTTTGTGGATATGGACCACTGTCCCGACGTCACCCGCCTTGAGTTTTTCGCCGGGCAAGTCCGCCTTCAACACCACACTATCGTGTTCCTTGATCTTCATTAATCTCCACAAGGATACTTCGTGCCAAGTGAAGTGCAACTTGTCCAAGATTCCCCCTCACTACTGCACAGCAGGACGTGGCGTGGCCGGCCCGGCGGTGATATTGAGGATGGCTGGTTCCAGACCGGGTGAACGCGCCGTCAGGATGATCGTGCCGGGTTCCTTGTCTGACTGCACGATGACCTGGGCCAATCCGTTGAAGATACTGCGTTGCCAGGCGGGCGCGACCGGCTTTTCGACAATTTCCAATGAAACGCCTTTGCCAAGACCGCCGGAGTTTTCGTGGTTTTGGACTGAAACGGCGATGGAATTCGCGCCTTCATGCAGAAATTTACCGATGGAGAAAGAGGGTTGATCCGACCAATCATGGGATTCGCCCACTTTGTGGCCATTGACATAAACCCAGCCCTCATCGTCAATCATACCGAAATCGATCAAGACATCGGGCGCGGCGAGCATGGCTGGCGTGGATTGGAATGTAGTGCGAAAAATTCCGGTTTCATCCGGAAGCAACGGCCCCCACGGGCGGCTTGCGTTCGCCGTCTGCCACGTGCTGGTATCGACGGTCTCGGCGGATTCTTCCGGTTGCGGATAGCTGGCCCCGCGTTTGAAACGCCATTCCTGCAAGGCGATCATGTGGCCGGGCTGCTTCGAAACGTACACATCCGGCTCGTGGCAGCTTGGATCGCCATTGCCGACGCCGAGGATGTGGCCGGGGCCGCTGAGCTCGAACTGAACATGGTTGTGGGCCACCGGGACGATGCGTCCTTGCGCATCCGTCACGGCGACGGTGATTATGGAAATATCTTCGCTGTTGGCGTCAATGGAAGCGCGGTCGGGAGTGAGTTTGACGCTGGCTGCGGGACCGGTGGTTTCCACCTTTTGTTCGGCGATGGCCTGGCCGTCCTTGTAACCTTTGGCAAGAAGAACCCCGGGCGCGTACTTGACCGTCCATTTGAGTTGGGAATTCGCCTGCATGGATTTGCGTCCAAGGCTTTGGCCATTGAGGAACAGCTCCACTTCCTGGCAGTTGCTCAGGCAGCGCACATCAATGTCCTCGCCTTCTTTTCCGGGCCAGTTCCAATGCGGTAGCAAATGCAGGACGGTGCGATCGCTCCACCAGGATTGGTAGTAGTAGAAATTGTCCTTGGCAAAACCGCAGGTGTCCAGAATGCCAAAATGCGAATTGATGCACGGCCAGCCATAAGGTGTCGGCTCGCCTCGATAGTCAAATCCCGTCCAGACGAATCCGCCGGAAAGCCAGGGACGGTCCGCATAAATCTTCCACCACTTTTCCGCCGTCGTGGCCCACGATGGTGCATTGTCGTCATAGGCGCTGACATAGCCGCGCTCGGTGTCATTGGCGTAAATGCCACGGGTGGAAACGGTGCTGCCCTGCTCGGTTCCGACTTCCGGCTGTTGGGGATGTCTTTTGCGATAGGCATCAACATCGTCGGGATGATAATTCCAGCCCCGAACATCGAGCACGCTATTGACCCCCTCAAAGACGTTGCCGACGTTGCCGGCAGCGGTGCAAAGGCGGGTCGGGTCCAATTCGTGAACCAGGCGCTGCATGGTTGCGGTGATGCGCGCGGCCGTGGGTGTTGTTTGCTCGCTTTCTTCGTTGAACAGGGACCAGATAATGACGCTGGGATGATTGCGGTCGCGTCGAATTAGACCAGCCAGATAATCCAGATTTTGCGCGTCACTGCCCATCAAACGATTCTCGTCCATGACCAACATGCCCAAGTGGTCGCAGGCCTCCAGCAATTCGGGCGTGGGCGGGTTGTGCGACGTGCGAATGCCGTTGTCTCCCATGTCCTTCAAACGGCCCACGCGGAAGTACTGCAAACGATCGGGCAACGCTGAACCCACTCCGGCATGGTCCTGGTGATTGCAAGTGCCTTTGATTTCACAGAATTTGCCATTCAACAAAAAGCCCTTGTCCGGATCGAACGCAATGGTGCGAATGCCAAACTCAGTTTCCGTGCGGTCCACCACTTCCCCGCCGCTGTGAACGCTGGTGACGAGTTTGTAAAGTTGAGGAGAATCGGGAGACCAAAGCACCGGGGAAGAAATGCTGAGGTCGCGGCTGAAGTCCGTTTTTGAGCCGGAAGCGATTTCGGACGTTTGATGCGCTCCGCCCTCGATGGGTCTGCCATCTGGCGCGATGATGCTCCAATCCACCTCAGCCTCAGCAGCGCCCGTCTGAAAGTTTTCGACTGTGGTCCTCAATTGAATGACCGCCGGGCCTTCCGGCACATTATTTTTAAATTCGCTCCAAACGAAAACACCTTCTGGAGCGACGTGCAGCGGACTACTCTTAGTCAGCCAGACGTGGCGATAAATGCCCGCTCCCTCGTAAAACCAGCCTTCAAATTGCGAGGCGTCCACCCGGACCGCCACCGTGTTGGCTCCGCCGAAATTGGCCAGGTCTGTAATGTCATAGCGAAAGCCGTTGTAACCGCTCTCGTGATGACCCAGAAAGTAGCCGTTAATGAAGACCCGGCAGTCCCGGTAAACCCCGTCGAACTCGAGCATCAATCGGCGGCCGCGATCGGTGGCCGGCAGTTGAAAAGTGCGGCGATACCAGGCCACGCTGTTGGAATGAAAATTGGGCCCGACAGGTTTGAAGCCATGAGACTCATCGGCGCTGGAATCGAACGGCAATTCGGTGACCCAATCATGCGGCAGGTTGACCGTGCGCCAGGCAGAATCGCCGAATGTCCGGCCGGCCGGGCCTGGATTGACGCCGGCCTTGTCCAGCCGTTCACTCAGGCCCCAATCGTCGCCGAGATGAAATTTCCAGTGAGAGTCCAGCAGCAATCGTTCGCGCGGAGGCGAATCGGCGCCGCGCGTGGCTGGCGTTAAAAAGAGGAGAATTGCCGTGGCGGCGGCAAATAGGGGGGATGCTTTTCTAATGGCCATCTACGGAGTACGGATTCCACCACAGCAAGCCTTTGCCACCAGGACCTCCACCGGGATTGTCCGATTCCCTGTTGAAGACATTTGTGCTCAAAAAATCGACGTGCCCGTCCAACGCCAAAATATTGCCTCCGTTTTTGCCGTGAAGACGTCCAATTCCTTCGTCGCCATTGGGGGGAACAGAGGGAAAATTGGCCCCATCGTTCCATTCAAAATTCAGCTCTCCGAATGGATTGCTCGGAGATGGAAGGTGTTCATCCGGTTCCCACAACAGGTAGCAGGTTGGGCTCCATACGTCTATGAGTCTGCAAGTTTTGAACGGTGGCGGGGTGGGAGGATTGGGAGGATTTTCACCGTAGCCGCACGGAGCGCCGTTCATGACATAAGTTGACAATTTGTTTTCCCGCCCTCCGGCTCCTATCGTAGTCGACACTGGTAACTCAGCGTAGTCCGAGCTTTGTATATCCACCGGGCAAAGATAGGACTTCGAGTTATGAACGTAAGTATACCATAGACCAGTAGCCCAAGCCGATTCAGGGTCTCTTGAATAGGGCAATACAAACGGATCTGGGCCTGCTCCTCCGCTAACGGTGTAAAGCCAGCCGCCACCGGGCTGTACTGTGCCAAATCCGTCCCAATTCGGAAAGGCCATCCCATCTTTGTTGTCGTCGCCGTACATGTGCAAGGCCAGGCCCATTTCTTTTTGATTGTTTGTGCAGGTCGTTTTCTGCGCTTGGTCTTTGGCCCTGGCCAAAGATGGCAAGAGCATCGCGGCCAGAATGGCGATGATGGCGATCACAACCAAAAGTTCAATAAGCGTGAAGGCTGCCGAGCTATTTCCGTCTCGGTCCTTGGAAGCAAGTAGATGATTCATGGCGTTGCAATATTGACGTTTTTAGCAAAAAACAAACGACCCCATTGAACAGCAGTCAACGCACTATAGTCTCCCGAAAAAGGCGAGGCCGCCGGCGGTATCGCAGGGTCGTATGGCATGAATGAAGTATGCTCCTGGACGATAGAAGGTTCAACAAAATACTACCTACCAAAATGGGTAGGGGCTGTTTGGCATGTGTAGTGCTGATTGGCAATGCCAATTGGCTTGACTTCGAGGAATGGGGAATCGACCATCGGCCACAAGGCATGTCGCGTTTCTCGCGATTTGGGCGATTTTGGGCGAACAACAAACAACGTGAATAGGTTTGCTATGAAAAATCTTCTCCTGCGGTCAATTCTCGGTGTTACATGGGTGTCCATCGGAATTCTTGGAGGAATCCCGACAGCCCAGGCTGCCGCACCCCTTTGCGCTCTCAAGGTTCCAGTTACCGTTACCAATTCCTTGCTCACCGTCAACGGGACGAGCAGTGATGCTTCCGGCACTGTCGCCAACGTCTTCGTTGAGGTTAACACCAATGGTTTTTGGATTGCGGCCACGCCGTCCAATGGGGTGCTCGCGCATTGGTCGGCCCAAGTCGAACTTACGGCCGGCCAAAATAACATCAAGGCTTACGCCGTCAACTCCGCAGCGCAGGTTTCGCACACCAACAGCGTGAACGTGACTTACGAACCGGTGGCGCAGCTTTATGTGAACGTCAATGGACCCGGAAAGGTCAGTCCAAATTACAATGGCGAGAACCTGGTACTCGGCAAGCACTACACGATCACGGCTTTGGCCGATCCGGGCTGTAAGTTTACCAATTGGTTTAATTCCCTCGCTCAGTCCAATTCCACGCACCCAAGCCTCCAATTCACCATGTCGAACAATCTGGTCCTTACAGCCTCTTTCATAGACGACACCAAGCCGACCATCGTGGTGACAGCGCCTATTCCAGCCAAGAGCAGCAATTCCGTGGCAACTGTGGCCGGGACCGCGAAAGATAACGTCGGGGTGCAAACCGTCTATTATACGGTCAACTTCGGCCCCACCAACTTGGCAGTTATTTCCACCAACAAATTCACAAACTGGTCCGCAGTAGTGATTCTCAATCCCGACACTAACAATGTTGTTCAATTTTATGCCGAAGATGCCGCAGGCAATGTTTCCGCCCCCGGAATTGTCAACTTGACGGATGAGTCGAAGGGATTTGCGCCGCAATCGCTTAATGGAGCGGTTCTGATTGCCGATGCCGCCTCTTCCACGCCGGCGACCGAGTACTTCGGCACAAGCACATTTGCTCGCGTTTTTAGCAACACTTTTCAGGTCTATGATTATGAAGTGAGCATGATCGACTCCAACACGTTGCAATTGACGTACCAGGGAATTCCTCCCACCGAGGGATCCAACACCACAACATTGACCTTTACCAGCACGACCAGCGGGACCTACACCAATCAGGACCCCGCCAGCGGGACGTTCACCGTCGGTTCAGCGACTGGCGCGGCCCCATCGTCGCTGGAGGAGACGAGTCTCGTGGTGAATGGATCAACCAACACTTTCAGCAACTACTTAGCCAACGGCGCTATAACATCAACTGGCGAGCCATCCGGCAGCCCGGTCGAAATGGGAACTTACACCTATGTCGTTTACGCTCCGCAAATGGCGCTTTTGATTTCCGTGTTTACTGGGACAAATCTCGGCACCGCTGCTGACATCGAAACCAACTCTGTCTTGTTGGACTTCGGCAGTGACGAATTTGACAGTATGACGTCCGCCGGTACTTTGGATAGCGGTTCTTTCTCGTTCGTTGGACCAGAAAAGGCCCCAGTTGGCCGCGCCCCCGTATCGCTGACCGGAGCGACGGCCGCCGTGACCGCAAAACATCAAAATAGCGGTGGACAAACGCAAATCTCAACTCCGATGGTCAGTTTTGGCGAGGCAACGTTTGGACAATTTGACTCCAACACAAATGATGATTCGGATGTCGGAAATTATGTCTATTCGCGAACCGGCCCGGATACCGGCTTGTTGTCCTTCTATCCCACTGCTCCACCGAATACTAATAACGACAACGGCACCGGTATTGTGCTGAATTTCACCGCGGCGGGCATAACTTTCACCAATGGACATGACAGCGGGCATATCACCATATCCCGGCGGGTCGAGACAGTGCCAGTGTCGCTGGCGGGCAAGACGTTACACTTTGTCAGCCCCGGCAAGACTACGGTGGCCACATTCGGTTACGACACCTTCACGGCCATTCAACTGGGCAAGACCAATTCCGATAGCGGAACATACCTGTTCGGGCAGTACGGGCCGCAGGCCGCCCTTCTGCAAATCAATGACGAAACTTCAAGCGATACAAATTATATAACTTTATGGTTTAGTACCGCTTCTTCCGGCAATTTCGAGAACACCGACGCCAATGGCAACAGGAAGAGCGGGACGTTCCATTAGAGAGCCGGGCAACCAGCTTGGAAGACATCGTTTTTCCTTGGCTTGAGGCGGCGGGCGCGATTACCGTGCCTTTGGAAAGTCCATAGTATGAATATGTTTGCCCGAATTATCCGTTGCTGCGCCGTAACCGCCGCGTTTCTTCTGGTTTGCCGCCCGGCGGCCGGGGACGACGCCCCGAAGAAAATCCTCTTTTTTTCAAAGTCCTCTGGCTATCAGCACGACATGATTGCCCAGGCCAACGGCCAGCCGAGCGCGGCCCAAAAGATCCTGACCGACCTCGGCCAGAAGAACCACCTTGAGTTCACGTTTACCAAGGACGGCTCGTTATTCACGGCGGAAAACATCGGCAAATACGATGCGTTTTGCTTCTACACCACGGGCGATTTGACCCAGTTGGGCGGCGACCATAATCCGCCCATGACCCCGGATGGCAAGGCGGCCTTCCTGGAAGCCATTCACAACGGCAAGGGCTTTGTCGGCATCCACGCAGCCACCGATACGTTTCATTCAGGACCGCACGGCGTGGACCCTTATATAAAAATGATCGGTGGCGAGTTTGTCACGCACGATGGCTGGGTGCCGGGCCATCTGATCGTGGAGGACAGGAGTTTCCCGGGAATGAGCAAGGTGCCGGATGATTATGGGCCGCCCGAGGAATGGTATTCACTGAAGAATTTTGCGCCCGATCTTCACGTCTTGCTTGTGCATGATACCACCGCGATGAAGCACGCGCCCCCTTACAATCGCCCCAACTATCCTTCCACCTGGGCGCACCTGTACGGCAAGGGCCGTGTCTTTTACACCAGCATGGGTCATCGGATGGAGGTATGGAAAGATCCGACGTTTCAGGATATTCTGGTGGGCGGATTAAAATGGGCGGTCGGCGACGCCGAGGCCGATGTCACCCCGGACATCGACAAAGTAACCCCGCAAGCTAACGTCCCTTAAACGGGCTTGTTTCCGTGAAGAAAAATGTTGGCTGGCCCTTGCTTTTAGTTCTGGTCTTTGCGTTAAGCCGATGGCCGGGCTTGATGCCTCAGAATTTCAGCGCGGCTTACGCCATCGTCTTTTGCGCCGGCATCTATGTGCCGGGAGCTTTGGGATGGGCCGTCCCGCTGCTCGTTTTGGCAGGCACCGATCTGACCATTACCCTGGTCTTTTATCCGCAATACTTTTCATGGACCCGCTTTGTGCTGGATCAAGCTCCAAACTACCTGGCCTATGCGGGTTTGATCGCCCTCGGCCGCTCTTTGGGACACAAGAAACCGTGGTGGCTGCTTTTGGCCGGCGGCATCGTCGGGGCCATGCTCTTCTATCTGGTGACGAATACCGCCGCCTGGCTTATACTTGACTATCCCAAGACGCTGGCGGGCTGGATCAGGGCCTTGACCATCGGGCAGCCCGGCCATCCGCAAACCTGGGAATTCTTTCGCAATACCCTGTCCAGCGGCGGTCTTTTTACGGGCCTGTTTGTCGGCGCCATGAAAATGACGGAGGCCGAGAAAGAGGACGAAGCCGAGGAACCAGCCAAAGATGCCCAGCCGGTCAACGACGAACCCGAACCGGCTGACGCGGATACTTGACCCATCCAAATTATGAATACGGACGCCTTAACCAATCGACGCAATTTTCTTAAGGCCATGGCCGTCACCGGCGCGGGATTGGCCCTGGGCCGGAATCTGCCGGCGATGCAGGACGCCGCCAGGCCCGGGCACACGACGCGGCTGGGATTCGACAATTTTTCGGTGCGCGCCATGAAGTGGAACGCCCGCCAACTTATTGACTACGCGGCTTCGCTCAAACTCGACTCGCTCTTTCTGACAGACCTGGATGTCTATGAAAGCTTTGACGAGAGTTATTTGCGGGACGTCAAGAAGAGGGCTGACGACAACGGCCTGGTCATTTACGCCGGTTCCTGGAGCATCTGTCCCACTTCGAAATTTTTTAAAAACAAATGGGGCACGGCCGAGGAACATCTGGCGCTGGGCATTCGCGTGGCCAAGGCCCTCCAATCGCCGGTCTTCCGCTGCATTTTGGGCATGGGCGAAGATCGCGCCAGCACCGGTGGCATCGAGGCGCGGATGGCCGATACTATCAAAGTTTGCCGAAGCGCCCGCAGCCAGGCGCTGGATGCTGGTGTGAAAATTGCCATCGAAAATCATGCCGGCGATATGCAGGCCTGGGAGATAGCCGGCTTGTGCGAAGAAGCGGGCAAGGAATACGTCGGTGTCACATTCGACACGGGCAACTCGACCTGGACCATGGAAGACCCGAAGGAAGCCCTTGAGATCTTGGCCCCTTACGTTGCAGCCTCGGCTTTGCGCGATTCCATGATCTGGACCACGCCCAACGGGGCCGCCATTCAATGGACGGCTATGGGCGAAGGTGTTATTGACTACAAAGCGTTCGTGCCGCGCTTCATCGAGTTGTGCCCGAAGGTGCCGGTCAACGTGGAGATCATTTCCGGCTTCACGCGCGACATGCCGTATCTCCGCAAGAATTATTGGGATGTCTGGCCCAAAGCGCGCGCCAAAGACTTTGCCAAATTCGAGGCCTTGACCCGACTCGGCAAAATGATTCCCCAACGCCATTTCGCTGACGCCAAGGACGAGCAAGACTATCAGAAAAGCGAACTGGAACGGAGCCTGGCCTATTGCAAAGAAACGTTGGGGTTGGGGTTGAAGGGGTAGAGACTTTATTCAAACGTCTACGCCGTCATGAAAACAACGACACCCAAGGGCCGCAAAGTGACGAGGACTTCGCGCGGGAGAGCATCCCGCAAGCAGGCGAGTTGTTTGGATTTGGTTGCTGACCTCGTCGGCTCTCAGCGTGGCCCTCGCGATGCTTCGACAAACAGCCGGTCCCTTGCAGAGGCCGTTCTTGCTGATTGTTGTCGCGGGCGAAAGAAGTCCAGTTGACACCGTGGCTCTGCCAGTCTTCCATCGTGGGGATGCAACCGCCAGCAGCCAGTCCGAGTTTTATCGTTGCCACACCATGATTAACCAATCCAGAGAGAGAAAAATCGACAAATACGTCGCGGCATTCCCACCTGAGGTTCAAGCAATCTTGCAGACGATCAGGTCGATAATCAGGAAAGCAGCGCCTAAGGCGGAGGAGAAAATCAGCTATAAAATGCCGGCGTTTCGTTTTGGTGGGCGCGATCTGATTTACTTTGCCGCGTTCAAGAAACATATAGGAATTTTTCCACCGGTGCGGGGCGACGAAAAACTGAACCGCGATTTAGCACCCTATAGAGGACAGAAGGATAGTTTGAAATTTCCCCTCAACGAACCGATTCCTTATGCCCTGATCGGCCGAGTTGTAAAATTTCGAGTAAAAGAACACCTGCAAAAATTGGCCTCGAAAAGGAGCAAGAGGTAGTGCGGCAAAGCCCAAACGGACGCTTATTGGCCAGAAAATAACAACCTCGCCTCGGCTGGACTAACTCTTTGAGCGGTTTTGCAGCCAGCGTTGAATTGACTTGATGTTTTCCCCAGACGGTTTGCCCGCAAGGATATTCCCTACACTAATATCTTCATCCAAATCCGGCCAATGAATGCCATCGCCGTCACCGATAAGGCGATAATTGCCCCGTTCTTTTGGCGTGCCATGCAACAATCTGGGATACCAGGCCAACGGCACGGAAACGGTCCGACCATCCCTCAAATCAACCGCCAATGTGTCGGCGGTGAGTCTGACGGCAATCGCCGGGCTTACAGAAAACTCAGTGATCGAAGTACTCATGCCATTTTTGTAAAAATAACCTCTGATTCTTTGAAATCAATCGGTAAATCGCCATCAATTCCACTCTGTCAAACCCACTATTCGAGTACAGCGATATAACGCTCAGCCAGTATTTGGCTTTGCACCTATCTCGTTCGACATCCACGTGGGGCGGCTCGTCGCGGTCTCCCGAGTAGAAGAAAAAACGATATGGACCTGAGCGTAAAACGGTTGGCATCGTCTCCTCAGCTATTCTTGACAAATACCTTCCCCGGGTGTTGCCGGATCAGGCGCTTCATCTCCAAACCCAGCAATGCCACGGATACGGACGAGGCCGGCAATCCGCTGCGGCGAATGATGTCATCAATGGCGACTTCCTGGTTGTCAAGCAAATCATAGACCACGGTCTCGTTTTCGGACAACGACAACGCCGGCAAATTGGGAGAGTCCTTAAGCACTGAAGGCCGGTTGTTGGCGGGAAAGAGATATTCGAATTCGCACAAAATGTCCTCGGCGCCTTCGCACAATTTTGCGCCGTTCTTAATCAATTCATGACAACCCTTGCTGCGTGGAGAATCGATGCGGCCCGGCACGGCGAAGACCTGGCGGCCATTGTCCGCCGCCATTCTGGCGGTAATCAGCGCGCCACTGGTCAGATTGGCCTCGACTACCACCGTGCCCAGCGTCATGCCCGCGACCAGGCGATTGCGAATGGGAAAACTCTGTTTGTCGGCTTTGCGGTTAAAGGGAAATTGCGTGATGACCGCGCCTTGGGCGGCGATGCGCTCGAAGAGTTCCACGTTTTCCGCCGGAAAAACGAGGTTGATGCCTGTCCCCAGCACCGCGATCGTCCTGCCCTTGGACTGCAGCGCCCCTTGATGCGCCGCGCTGTCAATGCCGCGCGCGCCGCCGCTTACGACCGTCACGCCGATATAGCCCAATTGAAAAGCCAATTTGCGCGCCGTCTCCATTCCGTAATGGGTCGTCATGCGCGAACCGACGATGGCCACGGCGTTTTTGTCTTTGGCGGTCAGTTCGCCTTTGACGTAAAGCACAATGGGTGGATCGTAGATCTGCTTGAGCAACTCGGGATAATTCTCGTCCGACTGGATGACAATGTAGCAGCCAAATTTTTCGATCCGTTCCAATTCGCCTTTGAGGTCGATGGTTTTTTCCCAATTGGTGATGGCTGCGGCGGTCTCCGGCCCAATGCCCCCGACGCGTTGCAATTGCGCGGCCGTGGCGCCCAGGATGGCGGGCGGTTCGCCGAAATGCTCCACTAATTGGCGGGCGCGCACCGGGCCAATCCCGTCAATCAAATTCAAAGCGACCAATGCTTCGCGGGAATCCACCAACCGAACTAACCGGCTTTCGGCCCGGAAAGCAAGACTTGGATTGCCGAAAACTCTATACCCTCTGCCGAGCGCGTTTAGATCGTTTTCGTGAATTGCCCTTGCGCGGGGCGGGCGTCCACCATGTTTCGTAACGGCTTGACTTGGCCAAAGTCCTCATCAACGTTAGCAGTTCGATTGGCCATTGCGTTTTATAGTCGAGTGCGATTTGAAATCCGGCGGATACCCTTGCTCCATCGTCCCTTGCAAGCGATCAACCGCAAGTTCGTACCCATGCTGGCTGGATTGTGGTTCGATATTCTTCGATTCCTCACCGCTCCGAGCCGGCGCTATGGCCCAGTCTCAGGATGGTATTCAGACCTTGAAGAACTTCAGCATGGCGCCGGTATCCAAGGCCGAATCATTCTATTGGACCAGGGAAGGGCGGCTGGAGTCGCTCTTCAAACCTGGACGCCATGGCTTAACTCGCTCAGGTACTCCGGATGTACATCGTAAGTCAGTACCGGCGGCAGATTCGCCAATTTATCTGCTCTGACACGCCAGCCGCGTTTTTGCGGGCTTGGGGGCTGCTGGCGGTGGCGCTGGCTGCGTTAGCCGCATTGTTCTTTTATATGGGTGCGCCAGCCATGAACGGCCGTCCTTGGGACATTCCCATCGACCTGGACGGCGCGTGGCGGATCGCCAACGGCCAGGTTCCGCACCGCGACTTTTTCTTTTACTCAGGCGATTTGCCGTTTTATGTCACGTGGCTGGGCATGAAAATGAGCCGGCCGTGTGTGTCGGCGATCACTTTCGGAAACGTCGTTGTGATGGCGGCCATAGGATTGTCGGCCATGGCGGTTCTGCAGCGCCGAACCAGCGCTCTCTATGCAGTGGCGATGAGCCTTTTTCTGGCGGTGCTGGCCGTGACGCCCAGGCCGCTAGGGGACTCTTACGATTACACGGATTATGCCATGCTCTATAATCGCTATGGCGAAGCCTTTATCGGACTTTTTGGAATAATTGTTTTTCTTCCACTGAGGCAAGGCGTGGGCCGGCGATGGCCGGATTGGTTGGAAACGGCGTTTGCCGGAGGCCTCTTGCCGATTCTCTTATTCTGTAAACTGAATTATTTCGCGATGGGATCTGGTTTTCTCGTTGTGGCCTGCCTGCTTGGCCGGCTGAATCCAGGCCGGACGCTGCTTTGTTTTGTAAGCGCTGCCATTGCTTTGTATTTGATCTTGCTCTTGACGCATATTCCGCTGGCGGCCATGCGACAGGATTATCAAATCATGGCGGCGGCGCAGGACGTGAGGGGGAGGTTGCGCTCCTTGGCTGTTCACGGCATCGAGAATTTGCCCTATCTTCTTGCGCTCGGCCTATTGGTTTGGGAAATAGCCAGCCAAAAAAACGAACCGAATCATATGCCCGCAGCGCTCTGGCGGCATTCATTGCTGATGGCATCCATTTTTGGCGGTGAACTCCTGCTGGTCGTGTCCAATACCCAGGAAGGCGAAATGCCTCTGCTTGCGCTGGCAGGTTTGTACGGAGCCGAGATCATCCGGCGAAATACAGCCGAAACGGAAAAAGATTCATTCATCGTTACAGCACGAAATCTGGGCGCCCTGGTTCTGTTCGCAGTTTTTCTTCTTCCGACCTTTCCCACCGATTGCAAGACCGTTCTCTTTGCGGCTCGGAACACAAAGAAATCTAATTGGATTTCGACGCAAACCCTACAGTCCACGCGTTTGAGCGACTTTCGATTTGCCGCGCGAGGCACACGGCTTGAGGAAATGCGGGTTTATATGGGCACGGTTGACGAAGGAATTGAATTATTGCGTCGGCACTCCGATCCGCATATGCGCCTGGCGGCATTGGTGTTCTCAAACCCGTTTCACATTGCCCTGGGATTGGCTCCGACTATGGGAGGGGCCCCGGTGGTGAGCGTGACAGCCTTCACAAAACGCTCCCATCCAATGCTGAAAAGGCTGGTTGGCGATGCCACGCATATTCTCGTGGAGCGTGATGACGCGCTGCTAAGAGATACTTATGGCGCGGAATGGGACGCCTTGCATTTATCAGTCATTGAGCAGACCAAGGATTTTACGCTCTTCAAACTGCCGGAAAAGGAGTAGATCGGGCGACTGCCGACGGCGCCTCGATTAAATCCACGGCGTCTGTGTGCTGCGTCCAGCCCGGTTGCGACGAAGGAGCTACCCTGGTATATGTCAACCGGCCCATCACCCTGTTTGGTGGTGATGCCTTCGGCGAGACTCCCGCGCCACCACAGGCCGAATTATTTGCAGGTATTTGCAACTTGGCGTTTAACGCAAACACTCCAACGGGATCGTCGTAGGGCGGACGCGTGGTAGGTTTTTTACCCGGCGTCTCAAACGCGCCAAAATAAGGGGAACACCTGATAGCACGCGCAACCATGCCGGGCTTAGTCTATCAGCATGAGAATAGTTAAACAAAAGGAACAATTACCCTTCGGCGATTTGGTCATGGCATCCTACAAAGTGTGGGGAAACGGTCTGGCCGCAAATATGGTGCGATGGGCCCTCAAGACACGCCTGGTCGTATTTCGCGGGGAACCGAACTTCCTCGCTTCTTCCATGAAGGGAAGGTCCGCATGAAAAAATTATTTGACGGTCTTAGCTATCTCAAAATCAGCCTGGCTCTGGCGCTGCTGGCGTTTTCCGCCGGATGCGTCGGTTACGCCGGTGGAGGCTATGACTATGGCGGCGGCGCTTATGTCGGGCCGGTGCCGGATGCTACTTTCTATGGCAGTTTTTACGGCCGCGGTCACGATGTTCACGCATTCAGCCATCGAGGCTTTGAGAGTCGAGGCGTTGCGCATGGCGGCGGGTTTGGGCGTGGCGGCGGACATCGGTGAACTATAAAGAATTTCCAAAACGGACTGGTAAAACATGAAAATATCGATTCGATCATTTCGGTTAAACAGAATTGGGACCATTGCGGCAATAACTGGGGCTTGTGCTCTTTGGCCATGGGGCCTGGTGGCGGCGAATCAAAATGGTTCGCAAGACCAACCAGCAGCCGGACAACGGACATTTGCTTCGCCCGACGAGGCCATCACTGCTTTGAAATCTGCCGCCGAAACCAAAAATACAAATGGATTGCGTGATTTGTTTGGGCCGGAATTTGACCAGCTTAAGACCGGCGATCCAAGGCAGGACGCCGAACATGCGCAAGAATTCGCCGCCGCGCTTTCCCATTCATGCAAACCTGTTCCCGAAGGGGATGACAAGATCACGCTGGAAATCGGCACGAACGATTGGCCCATGCCGATTCCGCTGGTCAAGACGGACAACCGCTGGCACTTCGACACGGACGCGGGAAAAGAAGAGATCATCAACAGGCACATCGGCCAGGACGAATTGAACGCCATCGGCGTTTGTCGGGCTTACGTTACGGCGCAACAAAAATACGCCAAGGAGGACGCCGGCCCGGCGGGTTCATATGCGCTGAAGTTCAAGAGCACGCCTGGTCGCAGGGACGGCCTGTACTGGAAGGCGGGCGTGGGCGAGTCGCCCAGCCCGTTTGGGCCGGTGCTGGCGGAAGCCCAGAGCGACGGGCTGATCGGTGATACCAGCGGCTCTCCGCAACCGTTTCACGGCTACTACTTCAAAATTCTCACCAGCCAGGGCGACGCCGCCCCCGGGGGAAAGAAGAGCTACATGAGCGAAGGCATGTTATCGGGCGGATTTGCGTTAATGGGCTTTCCGGCGCAGTGGGACAAGTCCGGCATCATGACTTTCATGGTCAACCAGGACGGCCAGGTTTATGAGCGGAATTTCGGCGAAAAGACTTCTCGCATTGCCAGGAAAATGAAGGAATATAATCCCGACGGCTATTGGAAGCTTGCGCAGGATGAAGGAATACTTAGCATGGCTTCCGGAGAATAATGCCTGGCCCCAAAGACCAATTAAAAAATGTTTTAAAGGCCTTTACCATCGAATTGCCACTCTACGCAATTCTGGTGGTGACCTACGGCTTTTCTGTTTTACATTTCCTGGGCCATCGGCTTTTTCAATTATTCCAAACCGAGCGAACACTCTACGCGTGGGTGGCGTTGGTGTTGATTATTGGCCAAGGCTATTTTTTGGAAATCCTCGCGAGCGCCTTGCTGGCTCTCATCCGGCGCAAGAGCGACAAATAAAATGGATTTCCAGATTTCCCATACCCACATAAACCCAGTCTGGCTGGTTTTGACGGGATTCATAGTGGGGCTCTTTGGCGGCTTTTTTGGCGTGGGCGGCAGTTTTCTCGCCGGACCGGCCCTTTTCGGTTTTGGCGTTCCCATGAATTTCGTAGTCGGCACCGACCTCGCCCACATTGTTGGCAAGTCCATCGTGGCCGCCCGCAAACACGGTTCGCTTGGGAACATTGACCTGAAGCTGGCCGGCTTCATGGTGGTCGGGACCATCGCCGGCGTCGAAATGGGCGCCCAACTCATTCAATACCTGAAAAGGACCGCCCACATCGATCTCGTGGTTGGCGCCAGCTTCATTCTTTTGCTTTTGGGCATTTCCGCTTTCATGAGCTGGGAATGCTGGAAAACAATGCTCATGCAGCGCGGCAAAAAAAAGCCGCGTAAAGAAACCGGCGAAAATGTGGCCAAACGCGACATCTCCGCCTTCCGTTACATCGCGAAAATCGTGCAGGAACATGCGCCGCCTCCTTATATCAATTTGCGCGTGTCGGGTCTAACCAAAGTCTCCATTTGGTCCATACTGACGGTGTCCCTTTTTGGCGGATTCTTCAGCGGATTCCTTGGCGGCGGCGCTGGTTACATTCGCATGCCCGCGATGGTTTATTTGCTGGGCGTCCCGACCCACATTGCCATCGGGACGGACCTTTTTGAGATTATTATTTCGGCCGGTTACGGCACGCTTACCCACGCTCTGAAGGGAAATGTGGATATTCTCATCGCGTTGATCATGCACACCGGCGCGGCCATCGGCGCGCAAATTGGAGCAACCATGACCCAATATGTTACCGGCGTGCGCATTCGCGCGGCCTTTATCCCGCTGCCGCTGATCGGAGCGTTCATTATTTTGCACGGATTGTTGACAGGCCATCCCGCAAAATAAATAATTCATCCGACTTGATGACATCGTCCAGTTATGGCGGACATTCCGCTATTGTCAAAATTCAATTGAGGTCGGCAACGTAACGTTCGACATCCAACCACCCAAGATTGCCACAAGCAGTCCAAGCAGTATCAGACCGAATGGTTTGATAGTCGTCCTGAAGTTCAGAAAAAGAAAAATCCAATCCACAAGCGGCACGAATAAGACACCGAGGAACCACCAAAGGTTTCGTTTATAGGCCATCACGAGAAACCTTACCTGCCCGTAGATCCAAACAACCAGGCCGAGCACCAAAAGCATGTAGCCGAGAGCCACCATCTTGAGAAAGTATTTCACTGCAAAGTCGGCCCGTAATAAGATTTCAACCGATCATCCTTCTGTAAAGTAAACCACTCTGATCTGTTATGCAACGCCTAAAACGGAACTCGGCCGTATTAGGGTGTGAGACAGAATTCTTCCGAGCGTTAATTTCGCCTCGTTTGCCGGATAATAAATATATGCCGGGCGCATATATTCCGGTAACCGTTTCCTTTCATTAACACCCCGCTTCAGCGCATGGGCGTCAAGTTAAGGTTTTACTTTTAGTTTCCTCGGTTGGT